>OICC01000055.1_pt1 | contig 40482 bp, 37 predicted proteins | sample 1581191 | NCBI WGS metagenome assembly OICC01 (sample SAMEA3882535, study PRJEB24775) | human gut metagenome | biome: human-associated habitat; feature: intestine environment; material: feces | place: Netherlands | collected 2009/2010 | reverse complement strand
CTAAGGTTGGCGGACCATCAAAGGTCTTCGCCATGTTGTGCGGGATGGGACCGCCGGGGGACAACTTGCTATAACCTGCTGGTTGAGACCACCATTTTTGTTCCTCATTGCAGTATCGCTCTGCGCTTGTCGCCACTCGAATGAGGAATATTATTTTTATTCTACTTTTGAGAAGATTACCTCAGGAGAGGTACCCATCAGGGTTATGGCGGAAATCTTATGACCGCCATTGGCATTTAATGAATGGCCACAATGATAGAGGCTGTCATCTATGATAAGCCAGCGGTCATGGGACTCGTTTCGCCATTTTCTAATATCTATATGATTGTTGGGGAAGGGTTAGCGATGAAACATAGCCATCTATGATGATTACTCGATGATTGGCTGAACTAACCAGGTTCTCCAAAGCAACTCTTGCTGTATAGAAATCACCTTCGAAGAAGACCATCTCTGCTGGAGGGGTCGATGTCCGAATAAAGAAATCAAGCTGCTGTTGCTGCTTAACCTGGGTATTCTTTATTCGTTGCATCTCATCATGCTGCAACATAAGTTTGCTGTCAATACGTTGCTCCATTTGTAGCATCTGCTGATGTACAGCATATCCACGAAGAAGATATTCCTTCAAAACATTATTTGCCCATTGACGAAAGCGAATACCTTGATGACTATTTACACGAAAGCCGACTGATATAATCATATCAAGATTATAGTAATCCATATTACGTGTAACCATACGATTGCCTTCTTTTCTAACTGTTCGGAATTTCCGAACAGTTGCTGACTGCATCAATTCTCCTTGCTGATAAATATTAGTAATGTGCTCACTAATATTAGCTTTACTAGAACCAAAAAGTTCAACCATTTGAGCTTGCGTAAGCCATACCGTATCTTCTTCTATTTTTACTTGAAGAGAAATGCTTTCATCTGGTTGATAGAGCACTATCTGAGAATCATCAGCCATAGGCTGTATATTGTTATTTTCGTTTGCCATAATCATACATTTTTTATTGCTAATATAGCGACAAAAGTACGATTTAATTTCGTAATCACCCCAATCGGCATAAGGGGTTACCTTGGTATCATCTACGATGTACATGTAAACATGGGTGTAGAAGCTTTTCTTACCTGACTGGTAACGGTAAATGACCTCGATACTGTCTTATGATAGACGAGGGTCTAGGAGCTACCTAAGAAAAAGGTTGCTCCTGGCTTGATTGATAAAAAGGGTTTCTACAAATTCTTTATCATTCTTAAACTTTCTTGAACTGCGAGGTCTTTCGAATTTCTTTCATAAACCCTATTCCTCCATTGATGCCATGAAACTTTCTAAGCTATCTACTCGAACTACTCCCGCATCATGACCACTCTCAGCCTCTTTCATTGCTGCCAAAGTTTCTGCGTTTGGAACATCTTCCAAAGCAGCACTCCTTGAAACTGGGGAGTCTGAAACTATTTTAACGCCTCTCATAAGAGAGAGGACATTCTTTAATTGCTCCAACAAAAATGGACTATCTATCTGTAATGTTAACTGTGCCATAACTTCTATATTTAATTCGCAGCAAAGATAAGGGTTTTCTGTGAAACCACCAAATTTTTGGGGGAGTTTTTTCAACTCTGACCAATTACTTGTAGAGATCTACGGTGATATCGAATGGTGAAGCGAAATCTTTCAGCATTGCATGCTTCGTAATAAGCAGCTAAGCACTATAACATTTTTCGACTCCCCTGTCCCCCTCTTGCGAAGAGGGGGTCCTTAACCCACTCCCAAGCCCTCGCCCTTTCCAAAAGGGCAAGGGATGTAACCGCCCTCCGGTGCTCAGAACCGCTACGCTATAAGGTTGGCGGGGCATCAAAGCCCTCGCCATATTGTGCGGGATGGGACCGCCTTCCTATTATCTTGCTAAAGGTGCTGGGTACTACCCCTATTTTAAAACAACATTAGCTTGCAATAAGTCACAAAGAGAGCGTAACGTTTTTAATGTATAAGGACGAATCGTCAAGTCATCACAGATTAACTTCTTATCCTTATCCAAGAAAAACATACCACAATGATCATTAAGACCTGCTTTAACAGGATATATTCTTAATCTATCATGTAAGTTTGCTAAATACCTTGGAGTAAAAAGAGCATAACCCACATAATGGCTTTCTGTCTTTTTAAAAACATACTTACCTTTTTTATTCAAATGCTTTTGGTCTATAAAAGACAGCCTGGACAATGAGACATAAGACTCTACTTCACCATTCGTAAAACGTCGAAGATTAAATGCCGCAAAATTCAACTGATGGGTATTTTCATCATAAAAGGCTGGAGAAGACAACAATCGAGCAATCTCCTCCATATCTTTCAATACTGGTTTCTCAAATGTTATATCACATTCCATTAGGCTATGTTCTTTAAGACTTCCAAAAATTTAGGGAGTTCTGAAAGAGGAAGGATACCTTCTTTCTCTATCTCTCCATAATTGACATCATATACTATTCTATCACTAAGAATAGACAAACAGGCGTCTCCTTTGGAGGTCTTCCATTGCATTAATATATAGCCATTGGTATTTGGGAATATTGCTAATCCTTGAAGTAACGATTCGCTACAGCATGCAACAACCTTCAGAGAATAATCACACGCTTCTGATGATATAGAAGGTGAACCGGCGTAATCCCAATTTGCTGGCAAATCTCGAAGTTCAAGAATTCGCTTCTCAAGTCGTTGTCTTAACGAAAGACTTGGCTTCTTTTTCAAGTGTTGCTTCAATAATCGCAAAGCTTCTGCCATAGCATCAGTCACACTGATGTTATTCTGCTCTGCTATCGTTGCATAGCCTTGATATAATGTATTATCGAGTACCAATGTTGCCATAAGCGTAATATTCTAATTATTGGCTGCAAATATAAGGGTTTTCTGTGAAACCACCAAATTTTTAGAGGAGTTTTTGATCCTTGCTCTAATCTCCCACAGATTTGGCTTTACTTCCCGCTGGTCAGTGGGTCCGGTGGACAAATCTCCCTTCGGCCGCCGATTTTCAATTCACGGATTTGCACAGATACTCTCGTTGCAGCAACGGTTCTCACTAAGCTTCGCAGCAATAGATATTTCTCTGCACGCGAATTACGCATTGATTTTACTGAACACGAATTGCACGAATTACACGAATATGTTGCTTAGTCTCTAAAGATTCGAGAGATTCAAGAGATTCGTGTTCAAAAATCAACACTCAATATTATTTCTTAGTCGCTCACGGATTTCACGGATCTCACAGATTTCAAACTACTTCCATCCTCTCTTTGCCTTGATATGAACAGAAAACTTCAAGAAGTTGAGCATTTATAATATAGAAATGATACCAAGTAATAAGCTTAGCACTCCCAAAATAGCACCAAGCCATCCCAAGCGCACACTTAACTTCGAGATTTTATCTCCTGCAACAAGCATGTCATTAGCCATCTTGATATGAACTAATGTAGCATTAGCTCGTCTGCCCTGAAAGACATTTTCCACTCGCTCCTTTATCACCTTTATATTATTTATAGCATTGTCTGTATTAAATGCACATGCCTGTAGCGTATGGTTATCCATGCAAGGAGAGAATTACGATAATGTTTTCTTGTGAATCTAACTTCAATGACAAATGGCACTGGCATCCTACTTCATCAGAAATATCTTCTTTTTCTAAAAAGGAATTCTCTGACAAGGGAACTGGCGCCACATGATATATGGATGGAATCCAAAAAACGCAATACCCATTCATCATTTATACTCCTAAAGCATAAAAACGTTGGCCATCTAGTCGTTCCAAGCGAGTTGGCTCACGATAGAATTTTTCCTGCTCCTTGCCAAGCTTGGTTATTTGCCAAGTAGAGTTTACTTGTTCCAACTTATCTTTTGTAATGCCTTTCTTGATAAAGCCCATACGACAGAATTGATTGAAGAATTTTTCTCCAATCTCGCCGATCAATTCTTTTTTGCTACCATGTTGTTTGTTTGCAATAAACAATATGGCTTCTTTTCTATCGTTAATCATAAGTCCTATCTCCTATTATTTTATATCTTTTCGGCTGCAAATATACGACTTTCTTTCGAAAACGCCAAGCGATTTCTTGAATATTTTTTGAAGGGCTCACACGGATCTCACGGATTTGCACAGATTTCTTCGTTACAAGCAACAGTAGTCACTATGCCTCACAGCAATAGATATTTCTCTGCACGCGAATTACGCATTTCTTTCGGAACACGAATTGCACGAATTACACGAATAAGGTATATCACCAATACAGCATCCCCACTATATTCCAAGTAGTTACACCTATCAGTTTTTTGAAAAATGTTATATTTGTTCCTCATTGCAGTATCGCTCTGCGCTTGTCGTCGCTCGAATGGGGGAGTTTATTCTTTCTAATGTCCCACAGATTTCGCTGAGTACACAGATTTTTAAGATTTATCAAACGATTCCAAATCTCTTCTTTTCCTTATTAGTAAGAGTTTCGGTTGTTTTAAGTACCTCAAAGATGCCTTGGAGATCTTGGGAGGTCAAAGTTCCAAAATACTCTCCTTCCATCAATTTCTTTAATGGGATAGAAAAGAGCATGCCACAATCAACAAAACTATCATACTTCAAGAATTCAGGATAATCTGTTTGATGAAGAAGATATTGGGCTGAAAGAAAAGAATCGGAATAAGCTGCCTTAGGACTCATTTTTGTATTAACCAATACTGAACCATAACATACTTTTTTCACTTTATCTACTCCGATAATTACTAACTTCTTTGGTTTCTGCTTTCTTCCATCCTTGAAGACCAAGCCTTCTTCTATTGAAATAACTGTTCGTACCAATGAACCTATTTCTAATTTATCTTCGGTAACCTTACGAAGATTATCAAGATAGGTTTTCTGCAACTCCCTTAAATCCATGATAATGCTTTTTGAACTGATTGGCGGTCACGAATTACGCATAGCATGTCTTTGCTTGCTCCTGCCGCAGCTGCCATATCATACATGGTTATCTTGGAGTCCTCACCTGTCTTGTCCGCCTGACGTTTTGCACGTTTCCAAGCTCTGTCTTCATGTGACTTATCGGATAGGTCAAAGGATTCTACATCCTTGCACTTTTCAATCCATTTATCCAACATCTTCACATCAGCTACAGACAGTTCATCCATATCGCATTCCGCATTCTTGGAAGCTAGAACAAGTTGATGACCATCCTGAGAGATGGCTATATTCAATGAATCTGCAAAATCCTTTAATTCTGGCGTAGAAAGGTCTGCCTTGCCTTCAATACCACGCAACACCTTATAGGTTAAAGCAGGTACTGGACCATGCTTTCTTGCAACAAAGGTATCGTAAATGATTGGCAATCCATATTCCTTTAACTGATCTTGCTGCGCAAAATACATAACCTTAAAGAGATGAATATAATCAACTCCTTCTGGGAATGCTTTCAGTATATAAAGCACTACTGCCTTTATTTTCAAAATCTGATCTATTGTCTTCATTATTGTATCTCCTTTTTTAGGTGCAAATATAATGGTTTTCCGTGAAACTACCAAATTTTTGGGGTGTTTTTTCAACTCCGCCCAATTACTTGTGGAAATCTACGGTGATATCGAATGGTGAATCGAAATCGTTCAGCATCTCGGTCTTCTTTCTTGATTATTCCTTATCTTTTTTTATCTCGTCAGCAGGTTTCTCCACCAATTTTTGCTCTGCCTGGCTGGCAGTGGGCGCAATGAGATTGTTTCCGCCATGAATATTGAAGATAGCATGGGGATCCTGACACTCCTTGATTTGATCGATGAGGCCATGATACTCCTTGGACATCATCTTGCGTAGCAGACATTGCACTCGGGAGACGTCGGCAAAGTGATTCTCATTCATGAACTCCTGTGCCTTCTGTATCATGTACAAATTTTTATCCTCCATACTAAACTAACCATCTAGAATCAATAAAAGCCAATTTTCAGCAGCAATTGACCATAATCCGCAAGTTTTGCGAGTTGAAAATCCTATAGTTGTACGACTGTAAAGCTACAGTTGTACGACTATACATGCTATAGTTGTACAACTCTGGAGTTATAGTCGTACAACTATAGGGGTCATAGTCGTACAACTATAGATTTTCAAGAGACCAAGTATATTTTTCAATCTTTATACACTACTGATTATCAGTAACTTACCAAGCCTCAACATAATTTCAATTCTACAAATTGAATTTAGATTCATTGAAAATTCTGAAATTATGGAGTGCGTAAAAGTGTCTTTTGTCAGTATTTTTCCTCACGCTACTTCATTGGTGATCATTTCCACTTATACCAAGCTTCATTGATATACTTGCGGATATTACTGATGCCTGTAGTAACCTGAGGTGCCAAGGGCTGTAAGACTTCGATGAACTCCTGCTTCACCATAATATCTTGGTCAACCTTTACATCTGTATCATTCACCATATCCATCACCACCTGAGCCAATTCCTTGGCATTGGTGCATGCAGAGAGCTTGGCTACATATTCTGCTAATGCTTCCACATTATTAATATATAAGGAGAGACGGGTTGTTTCGGGTGAGAGAACAGGCTCTTGACTTGTGGTCTTCGCCTTCATCATCTCCTCTATGTACTTGTCGCCATAAAAGTTTTGCTCAGCCTTGATAGCATTGGGCAGAATCTGGTTGTTACCGCCAGAGATATTAAAGACGATATTTGCCTTGCTGGTATCTTCCATTGCTATGATTTTTATTAAAAGTGAACGTATAGTGAATGAGCAGTAAACAGATGGTGAACGTCAGTGAAGGCATTTGTTTTCGCCTCCGAAATGTTGTATCTTCGCAACGTCAATCAGAACAAACGGGATTGCTAATCTCTTTGAACTGACGATGACTGAACTTTAGTATTAATCTTTTAAATGTTTTAATTATGAGTAAAAGCTACAAAGTTGCAAAGAAGACCATTAACATGGGTGAGAAGAAGGGGCAGACTCTCTTTTCTGTTAGACCTTACAGTTACGGTACCTTGACCACCGAGGAGGTTGCTAACCAAATCGCAGTGGAGTCTACAGCTACTCCTGCTGACGTAAAGGCGGTACTCGACCGCTATGCTTACTACGTGAAGGAGAACCTGAAGAAGGGTTACGACATCGAGTTGCTTGGATTCGGCAAGCTCTTCATCCGCTTCATTACCGGCAAAGCCGTAGAAGATGAGAGCAAGGCGAACGCTAAACTCGTCAAGAGTCTTGTTCCTGCCTTCCGTCCTTCTTTCACCAAGTTGCAGAATGGTTCTCGTATCTACAATCTGCTTCCAGCATCTATCGAACTCGTCAAGTACGGTGATGAGAAGAAGGACAAGCCTACTGGCGGTACTACCGATGAGGAGAAGAAGCCTACTACAGGCGACTCTACGAATGGCGGAGAGAACGCTGGTGGAGAGAGCACTGGCGGTGAGAACGCTGGTGGCAGCGAGAATGCAGGCGGTACAGGTTCAGAGAACGGCGACAATGTTGATTTCTAAACTGTAATGTTCAACCCTTTAAATTGATCCATAATGATGAATGATTCTAATGGTTCCAAGAAAATATCTTGGGTGCAAATTGTGAATGCCATCGTGCAAGCTCTGATTGCTGCACTTACGGCACTGGGAGTAAGCTCCTGCGCAAACTATGTCAGTTAATAGTTAACAGTTTATAGTTTAAAGAGCCTATTATGATTAAAGATACATTTCCTATGAACATCGGGGAGGAGAAGGTACGCTCAGAGCGTACACTCCTCGCCGGAGTTGAAGCCGGCAAATACATGATGTCTGCCGACTCTGTGAGATTTCTGGTGCTGCATTGCTCGGCTACCCGTCGCAATCAGGACTATAGTGTGGAACAGCTGAGACGTGACCATAAGGCACGTGGGTTTTATGATATCGGCTATCACTTCTACATCCGAAAAGATGGTACGATGACGCAACACCGCAAGCTACTGGAGGTGGGTGCGCATGCCCGACCTTATAATAGATGTTCTATCGGCATCTGCTATGAAGGAGGGCTGGATGAGGAAGGCAAGCCTGCCAATACGCTCACCAAAGAGCAGGAGGAGCGAACCGCTGATTTGCTCATCAATCTCCATCAGCTTTTTCCGAAAGCAAAGATTGTGGGGCATCGTGATTTGCCTGGTACTTCGCCTAAGGAATGTCCTTGCTTGGATGCTCATGCGATCTTTGGTTGGATTGAGAACTTGCCGATTTCGAATCACCCCGTCCCTCTTTAGCCAAAGAGAGCTCTACCGCTTTCCCCAAGCCCCTTTTCTTCACCATAGTTATGCAGGATGGGACCGCATGGGGAAAGGTGGGGGCTAGGCGGGGCATCAAAATCTGAAACTTCGTTTTCAAAATTTTGCATCACACCATTTCCATATACCCTATTCTATTTTCTGTAAGAAAGCTTTAGGAATATATCCTGTCGTAACAGCACACAATCCCTTGATACTCACATAAAGCTTATGATCTTTTTTGATGCGGACGACATAGCCTTCCGCTCCTTTCAAAGGACCTTCTATGACTCGGAACTTGTCGCCTTTGGTAAACTTCGGATTATACTCTTCGTAAAAATCCAGTCCTTCAACACCAGAAGTTGCGACTATATTGAAGATTTTCACTTCACGTTCTGAAATTTTTGAAGGTTCTTTCAGGTTCTCAGAATTTTTGCCACGATAGAGCATCACTTTATTGAGAAATTTGCGTTCAATCTCTTCGGCTTCTATTCTCGTAGAACGAAAGAGAATGAGAGATGGCATAATGGGGACTTCCTTCACCAGTCTCTTTTTCTTATTCTTATCCCAATATTCTTGTTTCACATCATAAATGTGTTCTATCTCATTGGTAACGAAATAAGCTTTGATAGGCTTTCCTTTTCCAAAAAATATCTTGAATGCATACCAACTCGTCTCTTTGTCTGGTTGTAACATTGTTTATTTTTTTCATTTTGGTCAGGATACAATTCTCATTCCCCCGTGTCGTGAAATCATGTTTCAAAACACTTGGCAAGAAAGGGTTGGTTAGTCTATTCCCGATACCGGAAACCTCTAATCACAGACGTACTCCTGACCCAAGAGCATGATAGTCTGCAACCCTTGGAATGATTAGCTATCCGATTCCTTTGTCTTAAAACCCTTCCCTAAATCACTCCATATCTTCTGAATCTCTACATAAGAGACACAGAATCTCGTTGCAAAAATACGAAAAAAGTTGGAAACTAGCAAATTATGTATGTTAAAAATTTAATGTTCTTCTACGAAAATCAACAATTTTTCAGCAATCATTTTGATTGTAATCTGATAAGTCGTTGATAGAACGAATGTTTTCGATTTTTCTGTGTCTCTTATGTAAAGATTCAGAAAAATTGGTTCATTTTGGTTCATTTTGGTTCATTTTGCAAAAACCCTCTTTTTATTCATTTTTACGGCTTATAGGACTGCCAGAATTTTAGCGTTGGCATCATCCACTTCTGAGCTTTTGATGGAGCGGAGATAGATTTGTGTGGTGATTTCGGAATGATGCCCCAATGCCTCGCTGATGACTGAGATTGGGATCTGGTTGTCTCTTGCTGCCGTTGCCCAGGAATGGCGGGCGACATAGAGGGTGAGCTTTCCCTTGATGCCTATCTTAGCACCTAACTTTCTGAGGTGGTAGGAGATACGCGCTTCCGCATTGTGATATAGGCGCGCCTCTTCCTGCATTTTATCAATAGTTTCGTCCTGTTTTTTACTCTCATCATCAGCAAGGAAAGGAAAGAGATAAGGTGAGGAGGCGGTCTGCGCCTGATACTTTTCCAACAACTCCTGCATCTCATCCTCCCATCGGATGGTGAGGCACTGTCCTGTCTTTCTTCTCGTGTAATGGAGATAGCCGTCCTTGAGGTCGGATTTGCGGAGATGAGCCAGGTCGATGAATGAGATACCACGCAGATAGAAACTCATCAGGAATGTATCTCTAGCCATCTCTTCTTTGGGAGTGAGATCCTTGACAGATTGGAGACACTTGATTTGGCTGACATCCTCTGTAGGTATGGCTCTCTTGCGGGTTGGGGCAATACCGGTATAGACATCCGTGAAGGGATGCTGCTGTGGCATCAGTCCCTTGGCCACAGCTTTGTTATAGGTGGCACGGAGGATGCGGAGATAGAAGGAACTGGTGTTTTTGCATACCTCCGCCGTATGATGCAGATACGCCTCATACGAGCGTATCACTTCTGCATCTATCTCTTTTAGAGCAATATCCTTGTTGTCTCGGTATCGCTTAAAACTGTTGAGGGTTGCCCTGTAATGCAGCGAGGTGCGGTATTGCCCGTTCTTCAGCAACAGGGCGATGAGAAGGTTCATGAACTGGAATAACGACTCTGATGTTTTCTTGTTTCTTGTCATAATACGTATATATTTTTTATTAAAAAAATGATAGGGACACCTCTGTCTCTTCCAAAGAAACAAAGATGCCCCTATATCTAGTAAGACGGAACTTTCGCATGTGGTTTAAGTACGGGCTTCCCCAGCACTTTACATTTAAATTGCCACCTCTTTGTATTTTTTAACTCCATCAGCACACGAAAGTTCGGTAATTATTTGGAGGTTTCAGGAATTAATCGTAAATTTGCACCAAATCTAAACAGATTCATAACTAGCTAACTTGTAATTATTAATAATTCAACCAGACAATGAAACAAAAACATTTATTTTGGGGAGCTGCGGTTGCATTGACCTTCCTCTTCAGCGCATCAGCTATTGCACAACCTAGACACACCAAGAAAAAGGTGAAGAAAGTGGTTGAGGCAAAAGCAGGAGTATGTCCGTTTACGGACAAATGGGTAGAAGACGAAACTAAGTTTGAGGATCGCAAGGAAAAGGCGCACGCTACTTTCGTGCCTTATTCCTCTACTGCCACCATGCAGCAGGACGATTACTTCAAATTCCCATGGCTCACTCCTAAGCACGCCAACTATCTGTTGCTCAACGGCAAGTGGAAATTTCACTATACTGCCGACTGGAAGCAGGGCAAGCCAGAGAAGGATGATTTCTGGGCAGACAACGCAGACGTTTCTTCATGGAAGGAGCTCCAGGTACCTCTCAACTGGGAGATGGCTGGATATGATGTGCCTGTATATAATAATGTGGGCTATCCTTTCGAGAACAAACCGCCGTTCATCACAGCCTTCAAGGATAATTTCGACAAGAATCCGGTAGGTTCTTATCGCCGTAACTTCAACCTGCCTGAGGGTTGGGAAACTGGAAAGCGTGTGTTCCTGCACTTCGATGGTGCCTGCAGCGCCATCGTGGTTTGGGTAAACGGTAAGTATGCCGGTTATTCACAGGGTGCCAATACCGATGCAGACTTTGATGTTACCAACCTGGTTCGCAAGGGCGACAACAACGTATCCGTACGTGTTTACCGCTGGAGCGACGGCTCTTATCTGGAGGGACAGGATATGTGGCACCTCGGTGGTATTCACCGCGATGTTTATCTCGTAGCTACTCCAAAGACTTTCGTGGCAGACCATTACATCACATCTGCCCTGAACAAGGATTACACATCAGGCAACCTGAATGTTGACCTGACCATCGATAATGCAGCCAAGGAGAAATCTGAGAAGACGTTGGAGATCGAACTCCTCGACCCTCAGGGCAAATCTGTCGGCAAGCAGTCTGCTCTGGTAGCGATGACCGCAAAGGATGCTCAGAAGAACTGCCGCCTTAGCATCGACAACCTGACCGGTCTGAAGGCCTGGACCTCAGAGCAGCCTAACCTCTATACCGTTATCGTTCGCCAGAAGACAGGCGACCAGGAAGAGATGGTATTCTCTACCAAATACGGTTTCAGAGAGGTGACCATCAAGGATAAACTGGTTTATATAAATGGCAAGCGAGTATTCTTCAAGGGTGTCAACACCCAGGATATTCACCCACTCTATGGTCACGCCATCGACGTGGAAACCATGCTTCGCGACGTAATCCTGATGAAGCAGGCTAACGTGAACACCGTCCGTACCAGCCACTATCCTCGTCAGGCTAAGATGTATGCGATGTTCGACTACTACGGATTGTACTGTATGAACGAGGCTGACGTGGAGTGCCACAACAACCACTCACTCTCTAACAACCCTACCTGGCGCGCTGCTTATGTTGACCGCACAGAGCGCATGGTATTGAGAGACCGCAACCACCCTAGCGTGGTATTCTGGTCGCTCGGTAACGAGTCGGGCGGTGGCGACAACTTCCAGGCCACCTATGATAAGGTGAAGGAGCTTTTGCCTGGTCGCGATGCTTGGGTTCACTACGAGGGCTACAAGCACGGCGCCAAGTACTCTGACTTCGGTTCAGACATGTATCCAAGAATCGAGGTGGTGAAGAAGCAGATGAACGGCCTCAACGACAAGCCTTACTTCATCTGTGAGTATGCTCATGCCATGGGTCAGGCAGTGGGTAACCTGCAGGAATACTGGGATCTCATCGAGGCAAGTACAGGTATTACCGGTGGCTGCATCTGGGATTGGGTTGACCAGGGAATCTACGATACACGCCGCATCCGCAAGGGTCTTCCTCTGAAGGATCCTAAGACCGGACTCCACTACTACACATCCGGTTACGATTACACCAAGATGAATCATGGCTACAGAGGATTCCAGGGCGACTTCATGAGCAATGGTATCATTACTCCAGGCAGAGAGTGGACAGCTAAGCTCACCGAGGTGAAGTATGTTTATAGAGACGTGAACTTCGAATCTTTCTACAGTCGCGTGCTCACCTTGAAGAACAAGTGCGCATTCACCAATCTGGCAGATATCTACAATCTCAGCTACGAAGTGCTCCGCAATGGCGTATCTGTAGAGAAGAACCAGGTGGCTATCCCATCTGTATTGCCAGGCAAGACCTGTGATATCAACATCCCATACACCACCGCTGTAGATGATAAGGCAGAGTATGTCATCACCTTCAGCCTCGTTCTGAAGAAGGCTACTTCATGGAGCAAGCAGGGTTATGAGATGGCTCAGCAGCAGTTCAAGCTTTCTGCAGAGAATGTAGCAGGCACATCTGTAGCCGACCCTACCTTCGTACAGAAAGACCATGGCAAATTGCCAGCTATCGAGGAGAAGGGCAAGCTGAAGGTGAAGGATAACACCATCACCGGCAAGGACTTCAGCATCACATTCGCAGAGGATGGAACCCTCGCCAACTGGACTTATCGCAATACTCAGCTCGTTCAGCCTAACGCTGGTCCTGACTTCAACGGTTTCCGCCGCATCGCCAACGACAACGTGAACCTGGGTGCTACAGGTGGTGTTGCCGAGAACGAGAATAAGGAAGAGGGTGCGCTCACCGGTAAGAAGATGATGGTGAAGGCTCCTAAGAAGCAGGGCAAGAACGTGGTTGTGGAAACTGCCGTTACCAACGGTAAGGATACTCACCAGATTGCTTACATCATCTATCCTAACGGAACCGTGGATATGAAGGTAACTACCAACAATTCTTCTGAGGAAACCCGAAAAATTGGTATTGCCATGCAGTTTGCTCCTGGTTTCGAGAATGTGGAGTATTATGCCAAGGGTCCTTGGAGCAACTACATCGACCGCCAGAGAGGTTCATTGTTAGGTTTGTACAAAACCACCGTGGATGGCATGTTCGAAGAGCAGAGTGCTCCTCAGACCATGGGCGACCGCCAGGGCCTGCGCCAGTTGACACTCGACAACAACAGCACGAAGTTGCAGATTACCACCGAGGGCATGGTAGCCTTCTCGTTGTCTCACTTCGATGATGCCCAGTTCAACTACGACGTATTCTATGGTGGCAAGCATCCTTACGACCTGGTACGCTCTAACCAGATTTTCGCTCACTTCGATTTCTGGCAGCGTGGCATTGGTAACCGCAGCTGTGGTGGTGACTCTTGTCTGCCACAGTACATGACTCCAACAGGAGCTCATGAGTTCACCTTGCGCTTCACTCCAATGGCGAAATAAGGAAAAAGAATAAGATATAAAAAAAGTGGGTGCTACACGAATTGTTGTAGCACCCACCTTTTTTATATCTTGTCTTATTCTTATGTTTGAATGTTTAATAATCCTGGATGTAACCCTTGGTAAACATGTCATACGACAGGGCTTCCAGTTCAGCGAGCGTCATGTGCTCCACGGCGTGCTCTATCTTGCGAATCAACTCGTCTCTCTTGAAATCATCGTTATCGCTCAGGCGCGATGTAAATCTATTACTCATACTCGTTCGTAATTATCTATTATATTATTATCATACACCTCATGTTTGATTAACCGGATGTTATGAGGAAGCTTTGGCGCTGCAGTTCCGGCAGTTACCACGTTTTCCACATCTGTGGATAAAGATGTTTCTACTCTGATTTCATCCCATAATCCGACATCGAGGAAAGCCTGATGGGTGATGGCGCCACCTTCTACTATCAGCGATTGCACCTTATTATTATATAGGTACTGCATCATCTGCTTCAATACCTCTTCCTTGCCTTTAGAGAAATCCAAGCCCTCGAAACAAGGATGATGGCGGTCGATGACCAGGCGCATCGGGTCCTTGCCGCTCCAGTCTCTCACGTTGAGCTGGCTATGGTCACGCTCATCGGTGATTCTACCCACCAGGATGGCATCGTTCTCGGCACGAAGCTTATGCGAAAGCATTTTGGTAAAAGGCGACGAAATCGCCATTCCCTGATAATTATTATCCAGAAAACCATTCGCCGTCTGCGCCCATTTCAGGATGATGTATGGTCGCTGATGGGTATTGAAGGTGATGAAGCGCTTGTTCAGTTCGAGGCATTCCGCCTCCAGAACACCCACCGTTACCTCGATGCCTGCCTCACGAATCTTCCGGATTCCCCGACCCTGCACCTTGGCGAAAGGATCCACGCAGCCACAGACACATCTCCTTACACCTTTTCTTACGATAAGGTCGGCACAAGGAGGCGTCTTGCCATAATGAGAACACGGTTCGAGACTCACATAGATGGTGGCTTGGCTTAACAGATGCTCATCTTCAGGCTTAACTGAAGCAAAGGCATTAACTTCAGCGTGCCCCTCACCACATCTTACATGATAGCCCTCGCCGATGATTCTGCCCTCTTCGCTCACGATGACGGCGCCCACCATCGGATTAGGCTTCGCATTCTGCCTACCGTTCTTAGCCAACTGCAGGCAGCGGCGCATGAACATTTCGTCTATCTCCTGCTGGCTAAGCGGTTCGCCCGTCAGCGGATTCAGAAAAGATACTTTATTTCGTTCCATATCCTATTTTTCTTCGATTTTCTTACTCATTTTCGATAAAATGTCGTACCTTTGCTCTCAAATCAAATCGCAACAAGCAATATCAAGATGAAAACGTATCAGCAACTTTGGCAATCCCTCACCCCACTTTATGATGCTGGCGAAGCACAGGCTATCGTCCGCACCGTGCTTGATGTGAAGTACGGAATGACTCTGACCGACATAATCTGCGGCAAAGTTAATGAAATATCTGCAGACGAGGAAAGAAAACTGGAAGAAATTATCATAAGACTGCAAAAAGGAGAACCAGTGCAGTATGTTTTGGGCGAAGCCGACTTTGCCGGCAGGATCTTTCGTGTGGAGCCAGGCGTGCTGATTCCAAGACCGGAAACCGCAGAACTCTGCCAATGGATAGAGAAGGATATGATCGAAAAAACAATCGTTTCTTCGGGAGATTCTCCAGAAGATTCTTCGGGAAATTCTCCTCAGGCGACAGACGACGCTAAGCTGATTCTTGATATTTGCACAGGATCCGGCTGCATTGCCATCACATTAGGACTCAACATTCCTAATTCTGAGGTTACAGGATGGGATATTTCGGAAGATGCCCTCCGAATAGCACAAGGAAATGTGGAAATGATGAAAGCCGGAAATGTCAGAATAGAACATCAGGATGCATTGGCTTTGCCAAAAGCAGCAGAAGCAGCAGACCTCATCGTGAGCAATCCTCCTTATATCTGCGAAAAGGAGAAAGCGGATATGGAAAAGAATGTGCTGGAGCACGAACCGAGCCTCGCCCTCTTCGTTCCCGATGAAGACCCGCTGAAATTCTACAGAGCCATCGCCGAATATGCATCTTCAGCACTCAAATCCGGAGGAGCATTATACTTCGAGATTAATCCTATCTACGAAAAGGAGACCCGGGAAATGCTGCTAAAACTTGATTTCAAGGATATAGAAACCAAGGAAGATGCTTTCGGAAAGAAGAGAATGATGCGAGCTATAAAATAGTCTCTTAGATAAGCGGATTGCAAATCCGCAAAATAATAGGGTCGAACATTTTTTGACGCCGGATTGCAAATCCGGCGGAACGCCTAACGGAAGACAACGCCTAACGATTCCAGAAAGTCCACCGCCAGGCGTCCCTGCGGATTTGCAATCCGCAGTAAAAAAGGTTCGACCTATCAAAACCGGAGGATTTGTAATCCCCCCAATAAAACATAAATGCATTATGGAATATTATAACAACTCCAAGCGCCCCAAGAAGCCGATGACAGAGCAGCAGGCACTCCTGAAGCTCACCACTCTCTGCACACAAGCCGAACATTGCTCGCAGGAAATGCTCGACAAGATGAAGAAGTGGGAACTCCCAGAGGATGCCATCGCCCGAAATATGGAATTCCTGACCCACAAGAAATTCATCGATGACGAGCGATTCACCCGCTTCTTTATCAACGACAAGATAAAATACAATAAATGGGGCCGCAGGAAAGTGGAACAGGCTCTCTGGATGAAGCACATCCCGAAGGAAATCTCCGATCCAATCTTCGAAGAAATCGAGGATGACATGTATTTGGAAACCCTCCTCCCTCTCCTAAAAAACAAATACAAAAACATCAAAGCCAAAAACGACTACGAACGCTCGATGAAACTCATCCGTTTCGCCCTCGGCAGAGGCTATGGTATGGATGTGATTCACAAATGCATCGACAAAATGAAAGAAGAAGATCTGGGAGACATCGATTTCGAAGACGACTTCTAAAGGTTTAAATTCAAAGTAAACATTAGAAGCTAATCATAAAGTTCAATGTTCAAAACTCAAAGTTCAAAGTAACGATATGAAGATCAGCCTGTTAGGAAACATCATAGATTTCCTCTTTCCCCGTTACTGTGCCATCTGCGATGAGCGACTGTTGGGCACAGAGGAGATGCTATGCGCCACCTGTCTCCAGGACCTCCCGATTACCCCAACCTGGGAAGCCCCCTATGAGAACAATATGGCTAAGATGTTCTGGGGGCGCATTCCTATCGAAAAATGCGCCGCCCTCTTCTATTATCACAGCCACTCCAATCCAAGTTACATCATCTACAAACTGAAATACCATCATCGTCCAGATACCGGAAACTATCTGGGAAGACTCATCGCCAGCAAAGGTATCGAATCAGACTTCTTCAAGGATATAGATGCCATCATCCCTATCCCCATCACGAAGTCAAGAAGGAAGACCCGCGGCTATAATCAGAGCGAGGAAATAGCCAGGGGAATACAGGAAAGAACCCATCTCCCCATTATCACAGATGCCATCCGACGAGTAACCTTCACCGAAAGTCAAACCCAAAAGGACAGATGGCAACGACTGGAAAACGTAAAGCATGTATTCCAGCTATCAGATACCTATCACGACAAAGACGGCAAACATCCCATCACCGATCTTGCCGGCAAGCATCTGCTTATCGTTGATGACGTCTGCACCACAGGCGCCACCCTCATCTCCTGCTGCAAAGAACTGCAGAAGGCAGGCAAGATGAAATTCAGCATCACCACCATCGGATGGACACACGATTAAAAATCTATAATTAATAAGCCATTTATGATGATTAATCATTTTTTTGTCGTACCTTTGCAGATATAAATTATAATTATTTAATCCTTATAGAATTATGGACAAACTGAAGAAAGAATTCGCATCTAAGTTATTGAAGGTTAAGGCTATCAAATTGCAGCCTAACGATCCTTTCACTTGGGCTTCTGGCTGGAAGTCTCCTTTCTATTGTGACAACCGCAAGACCCTCTCTTTCCCAGAACTCCGCAACTATGTGAAGCTCGAACTCGTACACGCTATCCTGGAGCAGTTCCCAGAGGCTGACGCTGTTGCTGGTGTAGCTACTGGCGCTATCGCACAGGGTGCATTGGTGGCAGACGAATTGAACTTGCCTTTCGTTTACGTTCGTTCTAAACCAAAGGATCATGGTATGCAGAACCTCATCGAAGGTGAGCTCGATCCTAAGGCTAAGGTTGTTGTTGTAGAGGATTTGATTTCTACAGGCGGCAGCTCACTCAAGGCTGTAGAGGCTCTTCGCAAGAACGGCAACGAGATTGTAGGTATGGTAGCTAGCTACACTTACGGTTTCCCTATAGCAGAGAAGGCCTTCGCTGATGCTAACGTGAAGTTGGTTACTCTTACAGACTACGAGCACGTGGTAGAAGAGGCTCTCGAGACTGGTTACATCAAGCAGGAAGACGTAGAGTTGCTCCACGAGTGGCGCAAGGACCCAGCTAACTGGAAGAAGTAATTTTTTACCCATCAATAATGAGTACAAGTACATTCGAAAGTAATATCAAACAGATTCCTCACAAGCAGGAATCTGTTTTTAATACTTTGAGCGACCTCAACAACCTGCAGGTGCTCAAAGATCGCTTCGAGCAGGTGAAAGACCAGATTCCTGAGGACAAGAGAAAGGAAATGGAGAAACTCAAAGACCTGAGATTCGACAGCGACAGCATCACGATCAACGCTCCTATGGTGGGCGACCTCAAGATGCGCATCATCGACAGAGTTTTTCCAAAAACCATCAAGTTTGAAACAGAGAACAGCCCTATCCCATTCAATTTCTGGATTCAGCTGCTCCCTACAGGAGAATTTTCTTGCAAGATGAAACTCACCATCAAGGCTGAGCTCAATATGTTTATCAAGGGTATGGTGAAGAAGCCATTGCAGGAAGGCATCGAGAAGATTGCTGATGCACTGGCGATGATTCCTTACCAGGATTAAAAATAAAGAAATTATGGCACATAAACTTTGGGAAAAGAACTTTGAAGTAAACAAGGAAATCGAACGATTCACCGTAGGTCGCGACCGTGAGCTCGACCTCTATCTCGCCAAATACGATGTGCTTGGCAGTATGGCACACATCACCATGCTCGAAAGCATCGGACTTTTGGAAAAGGATGAGCTTACCCAGCTCCTAGCAGAATTGAAGAATATCTACGCCATCGCCGAGAAAGGCGAATTCGTTATCGAAGACGGCGTGGAGGATGTTCATTCCCAAGTAGAATTGATGCTCACCCAGAAACTGGGCGATATGGGCAAAAAGATTCATTCAGGACGCTCACGCAATGATCAGGTTTTGGTAGATCTCAAGCTCTTCACCCGTCACGAGTTGAAGGAGATTGTTGATGCTGTCAAAATCCTCTTCGACGAGTTGATCCAGAAGAGCAACCAATATAAGAACGTATTGATGCCGGGCTATACCCACCTCCAGGTGGCTATGCCTTCATCTTTCGGACTCTGGTTTGGCGCTTATGCAGAAGGACTTGCTGACGACATGCTCTTCCTTCAGGCAGCCTACCGCATGACCAACCGCAATCCTCTGGGTAGCGCAGCAGGCTACGGCAGCTCTTTCCCTCTGAACCGTACCATGACAACCGAACTTCTCGGTTTCGACAGCATGGACTATAATGTAGTCTATGCCCAGATGGGTAGAGGAAAGATGGAGCGCAACGTAGCTTTTGCGATGGCTAGCGTGGCAGGAACCCTGGCAAAGATGGCTTTCGATGCCTGCATGTTCAACTGTCAGAACTTCGGCTTCGTGAAGTTGCCTAAGGAGTGTACCACCGGTTCAAGCATCATGCCTCACAAGAAGAACCCAGACGTATTCGAGCTGATTCGTGCCAAGAGCAACAAGCTCCAGAGCTTGCCACAGCAGATTATGCTCATCATGAACAACCTGCCTGTGGGTTATTTCCGTGATCTTCAGATTATCAAGGAAGTATTCCTCCCAGCTTTCGACGAGTTGAAAGACTGTCTGCAGATGGCTGCCTACATCATCAACAAGATGGAGGTTAACGAGCACATCCTCGATGATCCTCGTTATGATCCGATGTTCTCTGTTGAGGAAGTAAATCAGCTTGCCGCTAACGGAATGCCTTTCCGTGATGCTTACAAGACTGTGGGATTGGAAATCGAAGCTGGAGAATTCAAGCCTAACAAGGATATCCATCATACCCATGAGGGAAGTATCGGCAATCTCTGCAACGACAAGATCCAGGCACTTATGGAGCAGACTCTCTCTGAGTTCCATTTCGAGCGTATGGAGAATGCAGAAAAGAATCTCTTGAAATAAAGGATATCCCTTGAAATCAAAGAGAATCTTGAAATCAAAGAAATCTCTTAATACATTAGAATCTTTTTGAACTCAATGAAGAAAGAAACATCTATATATAATCATATATATAATAAGGTGTATATATATAATAAGGTGAAGAGTATGGCAGCAAAAGCTGTACTCTTCACCTTTTTGTATATCTGCCTCATTCTTTCTTCATCGCTGCTGACATCCTGCGATGCAGACAACAGCATCAGCACCCGATACCCATGCCAGTTTATCTTCCGAACCATCTACCATCCAGGAAGCAGCATTGAGACTGCTCTCCAAGGAGCCGGCACCTACACCATGATTAGTGCCAAAAAGATAAATGGTGCCTGGAATATCTATTCCACCCTCAACGATGGCAAGAGCCATACTGAAACCATCGTCCTCTCTACAGCCAAGGAAAACTATGCCAACTATAGCCATCTAGGAGCAGGAAACGACCTGAAGGATGCCACCAAGAATGGTTTCATCCTAGGCACAACCAACTTCAATGGCTATGTAGCATGGGACAGGCAATGCCTGAACTGCATCCTGCAATATGGCGGTACCAACTATCCACTGGAGTGGACAGGCAACAGACAATCGGTCATCTGCAACAAGTGCAAAAGAGTATATAGCCTTGAAAATGGTACCATCACAAGCGGTGGACAGGGAAAAGAAGACAAGATGCTGATGCAATATCGGGTAACCTACACAGGTATTGGCAGCGTGCTGACAGTAGGAAATTAGGTTTCTACGAGAAAAAATGCACCTTTTTGAAGAAAAATGGCGTATTTTTTCTTAAAAGTTGTAAATACATTTGGTGGAACCGGGAAATTATATTACCTTTGCACTCGCAATTAAGTAACGCGGAAATAGCTCAGTTGGTAGAGCACAACCTTGCCAAGGTTGGGGTCGCGGGTCCGAGTCCCGTTTTCCGCTCAACTCTTAACGTTTACCATGCCGCAATGGTGGAATTGGTAGACACGAGGGACTTAAAATCCCTTGGCCAGTAATGGCTGTGCGGGTTCGAGTCCCGCTCGCGGCACTCCTCCCTTAAAATTTTTCTTATGAAAAAATTTGCATACATCATATTTCTTATTTCATCGATTTTACTAACATCATGTGGTGTCAGTAGTGGTCACTTTAAACTTGAGGGCAAATTTTTAAATATGAATCAAGGTGAATTTTATGTTTATAGCACAGATGGCGGCATGGAAGGCATGGATACCATCAAAGTTGTAGGCGGTAGATTCACATACGAGATGCCCTGCCATGACGATTGTACGCTGATGATCGTTTTCCCAAATTTCTCTGAGCAACCTATCTTCGCAGAATCAGGAGAATCTGTGGAGCTGAAAGGCGATGCTTCCCACTTGAAGGAAATGGAGGTAAAGGGCACCAAGAACAATGAGTTGATGACCAAATTCCGCAAATCAATTCTTGGCAATACTCCGCCACAGGAAAAGAAACAGGCAGAACTCTTCATCGAAGATAACGCAAAGTCGGTAGTAAGCCTCTTTCTCATCAAGAAATACTTCATTGCCACCCCTCAACCAGATTACAAGAAAGCATTCTCTCTCCTTACTCTGTTGGAGAAAGAACAGCCTAAGAATATTCAGGTAGGTAAACTGAAGCAGCAGATTTCTGCAATGAAAGACGCAGGAGTTGGCACCAAATTACCAACTTTCACGTCATACGACACAAAAGGAAAGCTCATCTCCAGCACAGAACTGACCAGTTCACCTGTTGCAGTCATCTATACCTGGGCTACATTCAATTATGACAGTCAGGACATACAGAGAGAGTTGAAGAAGCGCCAACGCTCATCACAAGGCAAACTCAAGCTGATGGGCTTCTGCCTGGATGCAAGCAAGAGCAGCTGCCAGGAGAATATGAAGCGCGACTCTATCAACTGGGCTGTAGTATGCAATGGAGAAATGCTGGAAGACAAGACTTTGAAGAAGTTGGGACTCACTTCGATGCCCGACAACATCATACTTCAAAATGGAAAAATAACAGCCCGAGGCCTTAACAAGCAAGATCTATACAACAAACTAGACCAACTGCTGAAATAAAACCGCGAGCTCTAACCTTCTAAAAAAGAGCTTATGTTAGTAAAAACCTATTGTGCAGCAGTCAACGGACTGGAAGTCACGACTGTAACTGTAGAAGTCAGCCTCAACACAGGCGTAATGTATCATCTTACGGGCCTAGGCGACGAAGCGGTCAGGGAAAGCCGTAACCGTATCGCAGCAGCCATGCAGTATAGCGGCTATAAATTTCCAATAGCCGACATTACCATTAACCTGGCACCCGCCAACCTGCGCAAGGAGGGCAGCAGTTTCGACCTTCCTCTAGCCATCGGCATTTTAGGTGCCAATGGCAACATCCCCGAAGATCATCTCAAAGAATACATGATGGTAGGCGAATTGAGCCTTGACGGCACATTGCAACCTATCAAGGGAGCTCTACCTATCGCCATCAAGGCAAGGTCTGAACACTACAAAGGTCTGATTGTACCGGAACAAAACGCCCGGGAAGCTGCCGTTGTGAACAATCTGGAGGTTTATGGAATGAAAAACCTCTTTGATGTTATCCAGTTTCTTAGCGACAAATCATCCCCCAGCCCAACCATTGTAGATACTCGCAAGGAGTTTTACGAGAACCAGGTTCATTGCGACTACGATTACGCAGACGTAAAGGGCCAGGAAAACGTGAAGCGTGCCTTGGAAGTAGCCGCTGCCGGCGGTCACAATCTCATCATGGTAGGTCCTCCCGGCTCGGGAAAATCCATGATGGCAAAGCGTCTCCCCTCCATCCTTCCACCCCTTACTCTCTCAGAAAGTCTGGAAACTACCCAGATACATTCCATAGCTGGCAAATTAGCCAAGAACGTATCCCTCATTGCCCAGCGCCCTTTCAGAGCGCCTCACCATACCATCTCGCAAGTAGCACTGGTAGGTGGAGGAACCTCTCCACAACCCGGCGAAATATCTCTTGCCCATAATGGTGTGCTCTTCTGCGACGAATTGCCAGAGTTCAACAAAACAACCCTGGAAGTTTTGCGCCAACCTCTGGAAGACCGCCACATCAACATCAGCAGAGCCAAATACGCCATTGATTACCCTTGCTCGTTCATGTTTGTAGCAAGTATGAACCCATGTCCTTGCGGCTACTATGGTGACCCTACACATCATTGTGTCTGTACCCCGGGACAGATACAACGCTACATGAACAAGATTTCCGGTCCGTTACTCGACCGCATCGATATCCAGTGCGAAATCAGTCCTGTACCTTTCAAGGACATCTCCAAGGCAGCCCCAGGAGAACCAAGTGCCAGAATCAGGGAAAGAGTAATCAGAGCCCGAGAGATTCAGGCAGAAAGATTCAAGGATTTCAAGGGAATACACTGTAATGCCCAGATGACGGAACGTATGATTCATCAATTTGCGGAACCAACAGAGGAAGGAATCAATCTCCTCAGAATGGCAATGGAGAAACTATCCCTTTCTGCACGTGCCTACAACCGTATCTTAAAAGTTGCCCGTACCATTGCCGACCTTGCCGGAAGTCAGCAGATAGAACCTCAACACCTGGCAGAAGCTATCGGATATCGGACACTAGATAGGGGAGATTGGGCAGAAAGAGGACACTTCTAAGATAATTATCAGCCAAAACATATAAGAAAATCGTCCAAAGAAGGGGTATTTTTTATTGCACAGGGGGTATTTTCTATTAAATATCCCCATTTTAAAAACAAAATACACCCCGATAAGATAATTTTTACCCCCTTACAAGCAGAAAAACACGTACCTTTGCAATCGTAAAACAGACGTTATCACAACGTAGGTATAACACAACAAAAAATAAACTTTTAAAATTTCAAGACTATGGATAGTATTTTTAGAATTACAGAAGTTATCAAGAAAGTAGGTTTCGCGATTCTTATCGCAGAGTTGGCTGTTATCGCTTACTTGAACGTGATGTAATCATCACCCGATAAAGAAAAATAAGACACTTTATAATATATAAAGTAAGATATATAAAGTAAGATATATAAAGGAGGAAGTTTTCTACTTATTAAGGTAAGAAGATTGATTATTAAAACAGCAAGACTCAAGACAATAATAAATGATAATGATTGTGCTACCCTTATCAGAAAGACCTGAAGGGCAAGCACAAAAAAAGGCTCGGGCTGGAAAGCTAGAGCCTTTTTTAGTATCTGAGTTTTAGAATTCTCCTATCTAAAACTATCAAATTACACCTTATTATATATATAAAGGAGAAAAAGGACACCTAATTATTCCGCATTTCCAACATTTTTTTGTAATTTTGCACCCAAATAACAAAAATATATTAGCTAATATGGAACAAAAGAATTTCAAACGTACCACTGTTACAGCAGCATTGCCTTACGCTAACGGTGGTGTGCATATCGGCCACCTGGCAGGTGTTTATGTGCCAGCCGATATCTACGTACGCTATCTTCGCCTTAAAAAGCAAGACGTTGTTTTCATCGGCGGTAGCGACGAGCATGGTGTACCTGTTACCATCCGTGCCAAGAAGGAAGGCATTACCGTACAGGAAGTAGTGGATCGCTATCACAACCTCATCAAGAAGAGCTTCGAGGATTTCGGCATCTCCTTTGATGTTTACAGCCGCACAACTTCTAAGGTTCACAATAAGTTTGCTTCTGATTTCTTCCGTACTCTTTACGATAAGGGCGTTTTGGAAGAGAAAGTAGAAGAGCAGTTCTGCGATGAGGTTACCGGCGAGTTCCTTACCGACCGTAACATCGTCGGTACTTGCCCTCGCTGCGGTGCAGAAGGTGCATACGGTGACCAGTGTGAGAAGTGTGGTGCGACCCTCTCTCCAGAAGAGTTGATCAACCCTACCAATAAGAACAACCCTGGTCATGGCCTCGTCAAGAAGCCTACCAAGAACTGGTATCTCCCACTGGGCAAGTATCAGGACTGGTTGAAGCAGTGGATCCTGGAAGGCCACAAGGAGTGGCGTTCCAATGTTTACGGACAGTGCAAGAGCTGGTTGGATATGGATCTGCAGCCTCGTGCGATGACCCGCGACCTGGATTGGGGTATTCCTGTTCCTGTAGAGGGAGCAGAAGGCAAGGTTCTCTATGTCTGGTTCGATGCACCTATCGGCTACATCTCAAACACCAAGGAGCTTTGCGATGCTCATCCAGAAAAGTGGGGTACATGGCAGAAGTGGTGGCAGGATCCAGAGACACGTCTCGTTCACTTCATCGGAAAGGACAACATCGTGTTCCACTGCATCATCTTCCCTACCATGCTGAAGGCTCACGGCGACTATATCCTGCCGGACAACGTACCAGCCAATGAGTTCCTGAATCTTGAGGATGATAAGATTTCTACCTCTCGCAACTGGGCAGTTTGGTTGCACGAGTATCTCGTAGATTTGCCAGGCAAGCAGGATGTCTTGCGCTATGTATTGACAGCCAACGCTCCAGAGACCAAGGATAACAACTTTACCTGGAAGGATTTCCAGGAGCGCAATAACTCTGAGTTGGTTGCCGTTTATGGTAACTTCGTAAACCGTGCTCTCCAGCTCACCAAGAAGTACTGGGGCGGCGTGGTTCCTGCCTGCGGCGAATTGCAGGAGGTTGACCAGAAGGCTATCGCTGAGTTCAAGGATGTGAAGGAGAAGGTTGAGCAGTATCTCGACGTATTCAAGTTCCGTGAGGCTCAGAAGGAGGCTATGAACCTGGCACGTATCGGTAACAAGTACATCACAGAGTGCGAGCCTTGGAAGGTTTGGAAGACCGATCCTAAGCGTGTGGAGACTATCTTGAACATCTCCCTCCAGCTGGTTGCCAACCTTGCCATCGCCTTTGAGCCATTCCTGCCATTCTCATCAGAGAAGCTCCGCAAGATGATCAATATGCCTACCTTCGAGTGGACTCAGTTGGGCAGCACAGATCTCCTCAAGCCTGGCACACAGCTTGGTGAGCCAGAATTGCTCTTCGAAAAGATTGAGGATGAGGTGATCGAGAAGCAGCTCCAGAAGCTCGCTGACACCAAGAAGGCTAACGAGGAAGCTTCTTACAAGGCTGCCCCTATCAAGCCAGAGGTTAGCTTCGATGATTTCGAAAAGCTCGACATCCGCGTAGGTCACATTCTGAACTGCGAGAAGGTGAAGAAGTCTAAGAAGCTCCTGAAGTTCACCATTGATGATGGTTCAGGCGTAGAGCGTACTATCTGTTCAGGTATCGCTGCATACTATGAGCCAGAGCAGCTGATCGGCAAGGATGTACTCTTCGTTGCCAACTTTGCTCCTCGCAAGATGATGGGTATTGAGAGTCAGGGTATGATTCTCTCTGCCGTTAACTTCGACGGCTCACTCAATGTTACCTCTCTCCTGGGTCAGGTAAAGCCAGGAAGCCAGGTAGGATAATCGTTTCGAAAAAAGCTCTATATCTTCAATACTGAGGATATAGAGCTTTTTCTTTTCAGCTAAAGGAGTAAAAGTGATATAATCAACTAAAGCGCAAAGCGATAGCCTACCGTAAAGGTAAATACCTTGTTCTTGGAATCGCCGGCATCAGTCTTATTCACCTTGGTCAAGCCGATATGATAGCGGGCATCCAGAATCACATTCATATACTCATACGATAAACCCACAGGAATAGACACATTCACCTTCTTGGCTGCGTATGTGCTTTCCACATCCCGGCTTTCCTTGTAAAGAGTAGAACCCGTCTTACTATCCTTCTCCAAATCAGTTTCTTCCGACAGCATCTTGCCATCTCCACACAAGAACCCCACCTGTGCACCAGCCATAATGGCAAACTGAGGAGCCACGTATGCCTTCAGCATCAAAGGCACCTGAACATAGTCAAGATTCAGGCGATGATCCTTCACACCCGTATATTTCTTGATTCCATTATTACCCGTATCCCCATTCACAGCCATCTCATAATCGCCCCAGCGGGCACCCTGACGGACATAATAAGCACCCAGAGAAACACCCAGGTAATCTGTGGCACGATACTCCACATCGAGTCCACCCAGGAATCCTGCCTTACTCTTGGATTTCACCTCCCTGTTGTTTTCCGTTGCCAGATAGATGGAATTATCACTCAGATTGGCAATAGCCACACCTACTCGGGGTATCACCGAGAATTTACCTACAGGATTCTCCCCACCTTGCGCCATTGCCCCCATAGCAGAAAGCAACAGCATCATCACGATAGCAATATTCTTTTTCATCATATTCATTTTTTGAATTACACCTTATTATATATAGAGAGATAAATTCAATTCTATATATAGATAAACTCAAAAACACGAAGAATATTGCATCCATACTGAATAAGGATTCAATAAAATCAAGCAAATCGCATTAAAAAGCAGAAGCAAAAGCTATACAAAACTACCATTCTGTGATTTTTTCCATCATTTATCCTCAAAAAATAAACAAAAGATAGTAGATTATAGAAAAATTTGTGTAATTTTGCAAACGAAAACAAATGAAGGTTATCAGATTCAAAAACTGCATTTTTATAATAATGTATTTTTATACAACATAGAATATAATAGTATTAATTTAATTACAAGAGAGAGATTCTTATGGAAAAAAGACTCATGATGTTTCTCGCCGGACTGTTTCTCAGTATAGGAATGGCCCTGGCACAAACTCAAGCTACCGGTACTGTTACCGCAGCCGAAGATGGCGCTCCTATCATTGGTGCATCTATCAAGGTGGTTGGTACAAAAACGGGTACTGTTACCGACATAAACGGTAATTTCAAGATGGATGTTCCTGCCAATGCAAAGTTGGAAGTGTCCTACATTGGTATGACCACTAAAACCATAAAGGCAGGTAAAAACTTAAACATTGTTTTGGGTGCCGACGAGCGTTCATTGGAAGAAATCGTGATCAGTGTGCCTTATGGTACACGTAAAAAAGCTTCCTTTACAGGTTCTGCAGGTATTGTTGGTGGAGAGAAGATTTCCTCTTCACAGGTTAGTAGTGTATCCAAGGCTTTGCAGGGTACCGTGGCTGGTCTTCAGTCATTCTCTACCAGCGGTCAGCCGGGTGAGGATGCCAATGTCTATATCCGTGGTGTAGGATCCGTAAATGCCTCAACTACTCCACTTTACGTGGTAGATGGTATTCCATACGATGGTAAGTTGGCAAACATCAACAGCCAGGACATTGCTTCTGTCACCGTTTTGAAGGATGCTGCCGCAGCATCTCTTTATGGTTCTCGTGCTGCCAATGGTGTCATCATGATTACCACCAAGCAGGGACAGGCAGGCGCTGCTCCTTCTATCGAATTGACTGCCAAGTATGGTTTCTCCAGTCGCGCCGTAGCAGATTACGACCAGCTGAGCACCGATGACTACTTCAAGTTGCAGTGGGAAGGTATGCGCAACAGATACATCAACAATGGCAAGACCGAGGCAGAAGCAGCAACTTTGGCTTCAGCAAACACAGTAAAGGCATTGGGTATCAACCCTTACGGTACTGCTTATCCTCAGCCTATCGACCAGAATGGTAATCTGGTAGCCGGCGCTCACACCCTTTGGGATGACAGCTGGGAGGATGCCATGACCCAGAATGCTCACTATACCGATTTGAGCGCTCGCGTTTCCGGTGGTAGCAAGACCTCTAAATATTACATCTCTTTGGGCTACCTGGATGATCAGGGTGCTTATATCTGCTCTGGATTCAAGCGTTACAATGTACGTACCAACCTGACCTCCGATCTGAAGTCTTGGTTGCAGGTGGGTATGAACCTCTCTGCCTCTCACTCTATCCAGAGTTATCCTAAGCAGAATGATACTCGTACCGACAACGTGGTTTTGTTTGCCCGTCAGTTGCCTTCGTTCTATCCTGTTTATGAGCGTGATCCAGAGACCGGTGCTTATCTCTACGATAACAACGGCAACAAGATTTATGACTATGGTAACTACCGTTCAGGATCATACGCAGGTATGAACCTCGCCCAGTCTATGCTTTACGACAAGCACGACCGCAAGCGTGATGCAGTTACAGCACAAGGTTTCGTTTTGGTGAAGCCGATGGAAGGATTGACTTACAAGATGACGATGAACCTCGACTACAACAGTCTGTTCACTCACGATTATACCAACCCTACCTACGGCAAGCGTCCTATCGGTTCTTCAGCTAAGGGCAACACCCGTACTACAGGTTTCACCATCAACAACGTGGTAAACTATCAGCATACCTTTGCTGAGAAGCACGACATCACCCTGATGGCAGGTCAGGAGTACTACGAGTACAACACCTCTAACTTCAGCGGTGAGCGTTCTAATGTGATTGCCGACGGTTACTATGAGCCAGATGCAGCTCCTACACTGGTAGATTTCGGTGGTAATGCCGACCAGTATAAGCTGTTGAGTTTCTTCGGCAACGCCGAATACTCTTATATGAAGAAGTACTATGCATCCGTATCTTTACGTTCTGATGGTTCTTCACGCTTCCATCCAGATCATCGCTGGGGTACATTCTGGTCATTCGGCGGTTCTTGGCGCATCATCAACGAGAAGTTCATGGAGCCTGCTACCAAGTGGTTGAACAACCTGACTCTCCGTGCCAGCTATGGTGCCCAGGGTAACGACAACGTAGGCTACTATGCTTACCAGGCTCTCTACAGCATCGGCAAGTTTGATGGCGAAGGCACCTTGCATGCATCTCGTCTGGCTACACCTAACCTGACTTGGGAGACCAACCTGAACACCAACATCGGTGTAGATTTCAGCATGTTCGGCGATCGCCTCACCGGTACTATCGAATACTTCGAGCGTGCTTCCAAGGACCTGCTCTTCAGCCGCAGCCTGGTACCATCATCAGGTTTCTCAAGCATCGACGACAACATCGGTAAGCTGAAGAACTATGGTTGGGAATTCACCCTCAGCGGCACACCAATCCATACCAAGGACTGGATGTGGAAACTCTCAGTGAATGCTACCACTTACAAGAACGAGATTGTGCAGCTCCCTACAGAAGTGATGTGGAGCGGCAGCAAGAAATGGGTGAAGGGCGGTTCGCTCTACGACTACTATCTCTATGAGTGGGCAGGCGTAAACCCAGACAATGGTAACCCACAGTGGTACTACTATGACAATGGCGAGAAGAAGGTGACAGAAGATTACAGCAGTCTGACATCAGATGACAAGGTGAAGTCTGGCTCTTCTCTTCCTGATGTAACCGGTGGATTCTCTACTGACATCAGCTGGAAGGGACTCACACTCTCAGCCCTGTTCTCATACGCTATCGGCGGTAAGCTCTATAATAACGACTATACCGACCTGATGGGTGTTGGCGGCTTGAACGGTAGTTCCAAGAGTGTCGAATTAATCAACCGCTGGACTCCAGAGAACAGAAATACCAACGTTCCGAAGATTGTAGATCAGCAGACCAGCTACTTCACCTATTCATCTACCAGATGGTTGGTTGACCGTAGTTATCTCCGCTTGAAGACCGTGACATTGAACTATTCATTGCCACACAGTCTCTTGCAGCCACTGACATTGAAAGATGTCAATGTTTTCATTCAGGCAGAGAACCTGTTGACATTCAGCCATCAGCAGGGATTAGACCCAGAGCAGCCATTGAACGGTACTGTATCTTACCGCTATCCTGCCATGAAGACCATCTCATTCGGTATCAATGTAAAACTCTAAAATAGAAGTATCAAGATGAATAAATATATAACAAGAATGGGTGTGAGCCTCGCCTTGATGGCAACCACATTGTCTTCATGCGACCTGGATACCACCCCTACCACATCACTCGACTCTGATGCGGCTTTCAAGACTACCACATACGCAGAGAATGTATTGAGAGGTGCCTGGAGTTATGCCTTCAATGAAGGACAGTCGTATCAGTCTATTGGCATATTCTCTGTTCTCCTGAGCGATGACTTCATGGGCTCAGACTGTGTAAAGGCTAAGAGCTATGGCTACAGTCAATGCTACAATCTGACCGTAGGCTACGGTCGTGGCCAGCACAACTCCGTACTCTGGGATATATGCTACGATGCCATCAACAACTGCAACAACATCATAGCCAACATTGATAAGGCTTCAGGTAGCGATACCGACAAGAGCCGTATCAAGGGTCAGGCATACGCCACCAGAGGATATATGTATATGATGCTGGCATCACACTTCGCCTTCTCTGTAGAAAAAGATCCTAATGCAGTCTGTGTTCCAATCTACACAGAACCTACAGATATGAACCAGGCATTGACCGGTAATCCTGCTGCCAGCGTCAAGGAGGTATATGACCAGGCATTGGCAGACTTGAAGAAATCGGTAGAATTGATCCCGGAGAAGTATAATCGCGGTGTGAACACTACAGATTATTACAAGATCAACCATACCGTAGCCATGGGTATTCTTGCCAGAACTGCCCTTTATGCACGTGATTGGCAAACAGCTTACGATTATGCCAGCAAGGTATTGGAGAAGAACCCTTATCTGATGACTGAGGCTGAATACAAGAGCGGCTTCAACAACTGCAACAACGGCGAGTGGCTCTGGGGATATTCTGCAACACAGGATGACAGTGATGGTGCCTACACCATGAACTTCAAGGACAAGTCTCTGGATGGTTATGGAAGTCTCTGCGTAGATCCATATTTCGTAGAAAACTATAATGATAACGACTATCGCAAGGATCTGTTCCAGGATTGGGGCTACACCGCACAGGGTGGTAAGGTAGTTCGCCTGCTGAACTCAAAGTTCGCCTTTCAGGATATTGACAATGGAATTACCGATATGGATTTGATGCGTACTTCAGAGATGTATCTCATCAAGGCAGAGGCAGCTTATTATCTCCACCATACCGACGAGGCAAAATCTGTACTCTACACCTTGCAGCAGGCTCGTATGAAAGAGGGCAAGACTGCTCCTGAGATTACTGCAACCGGTGAGGATCTGCTGAAGGCTATCTGGTTGGAGCGTCGCCTGGAACTCTGGGGTGAAGGTTTCGCCATCACAGACATCATCCGCAACCAGCAGTCTATTGAGCGCAAGGAGTTTGAGGGACCTGTCATCATCAAGGAAGAAGATGAGGAAGGAAACATCACTACCGAAGAAGTTACAGGTACCGGCCACGATGTGCTCAAGTTCAACGATGGTACAGACTTCTGTCCTAACAGCAAGTACTACCTCTACCGTATCCCTCTGAACGAGGAGCTTCAGAACCAGAATCTCTACAAGAATCATGAGAAGTTAGACTTCTATAGATAATACGTTTTAATAAATGAATCTCGTAAAGCTCTATATCCCAGCTCGGATATAGGGCTTTTTTATGTGAGATGCAGTGTGCACCAAACCTGTTAATTATAAGTAATAAAAACAAAAAAACTGTTGTTTTTGTTACTTATACGAAACAAAAAGAGTATCTTTGCGGAAAGTTTTACTCGTATGAAACAAAAGATATTAGAATAAGCAAGATTATCAAACTCTGCACGACCGAATTCTTTAAGAATATAAGTCTTGCCACATTGTCTTACCCCGTTTAATATCAACGGCTTATGACACTCTTGATTTTTCCATTCTACAAGCTTAGTATATATCTTTCTCTTCATACCTTTACACTTTTAGACACATAAAACTGTCAGATTATTACACTTTTCGACACATAATAATGTCGAAAGCTTACACTTTCTGACACGTAATATCAATGCAAAACTACACTTTTTTACACATACGACCAAATAAACATTGAGCATAAAGTGGGATATTAAGATATTTTAATATTTACCTTATAACATAAAATATGTGGGTTCCTAACTTTTTTCCGTAACATTTCCCAGAAATCCCTTGCAGATATGAAAATAAAGTCGTAACTTTGCGCTTGAGAATTTTAAAACAGATGGTTATGAAGTACTTAGATCCTAAGGCAGACCTCACGTTCAAGAAGATATTCGGCAATCACCCTAAAAGACTGATCAGTCTTCTGAACGCACTCCTGCCACTCAGCGAAGAAGAGCAGATACAAGAAATCAAGTATCTGCCTACAGAACTTGTGCCCCAGCTTGAAGGGGGCAAAAACACCATTGTGGATGTACTCTGCACCGATGTCAGAGGCAGGAAGTTCTGCGTGGAGATGCAGATGGAATGGTCTGAAGCCTTCCAGCAGCGAGTACTGTTCAATGCATCCAAGCTCTATGTGAGTCAGGCTAAAAAGGGAGGCAAATACAGCGAACTGCAACCAGTGTATTCTCTCAACCTGATAAATGATATCTTTGCGCATGATACTCCAGATTTCATCCACAACTACCGCATCGTGCACGATAAGGACAGCAATAAGGTGATTGAAGGCTTGCATTTCACCTTCATTGAACTTCCCAAGTTCACACCACATTCCATTGCCGACAAGCGCATGATGGTATTGTGGCTCCGTTTCCTCACGGAAATCAATTCCAACACGAAGGAGATTCCTACCGATTTGCTTAATGATCCGGAGATAGGAAAAGCCGTAGAGGAGCTGGAGATTTCTGGTTTCTCGGATGCCGAACTCAGAGCCTACGATAAGTTCTGGGATTCCGTAAGCGTTGAAAGAACCCTCATAGATGACAGCTACCAGAAAGGTAAGGAAAAAGGTAAGGAAGAAGGAATTGCTGAGGGCATTGAAAAGGGCATAAAGCAAGGCATGGAAAAGGGCATGAAGCAAGGTATGGAAAAAGGCATGTCCCAGCGAAGCCTTGAGATTGCCAGGAAGATGCTGGCAAAGGGTATGGATGAAGCATCGGTCATGGATATGACGGGGCTGACGGCAGAGGAGATAAAACTGCTGAAAGCGGAGATGTAGATTACAAATATCACCATATAATCAAGGGTCTATACGCCACCTTTTCATCGTGGCATATAGACCACTCAACATTCAACAATCTCTAACATTATCGGAATTTCTATATCCTGTTTCCTGATTTTGGAAAAGTGTACGAGTTCGTACACAATCTTAACTGGACTCACATTAGGCGACTGCTATCTGAAAATAAAAAAGAGGGTGAGTCATCTGGTTATGACACACCCTCTTTTTGGCTTTTTATTTCTTTTTTTTCTTCTTCTTTTTGATGCCGAAGAAATCGCGGAGGCCGTTGAAGTCTTTCTTCATGATGAGGCCGAGACCCTGCGTGTTCAGACTGTTGCGCGTAAAATAGCGGTCGTTGGTCTGATTGTACATGCGTATGGCGAGGTTGCCGTTAGGGAAGATGAGGTAGCGGAGGTCAAAATCACCGATGAAACTCTGCGTGGCATTCGGATTGTCGCGATAACCGAACTGACCATTGAAGAGTAACCGGTTGTTGAGCAGCTTGCCACTCAGAATGCCCTCATATTCGGCATTGTTGAAACCTTCATCGCCCGTAGATATGTTGGCACCGAAATTCCAGTTGTTGCTCTTCACCACGTTGGAAAGTACGGTGTTCAGCTGCTGCGAGATGGTGCCGCTCAGCAGGCTCTGCATCGCCAGCGAAGTCTGACTCTGCTGTTCGCCGTCCTCGCTCACCTGGTTGTTGTTGGTCTGGGCGTAGAACCGGCCGATGCCCAAGAGATAGAGCACCTGCTGGTTCATCTCTTCCTGCGAATTGATGATAGAGTAGATCATCTGCTTCGCATCGCTGTTAACCGTAGGCAGGTCCATAGAGAAATCTACCTTAGGCGATTGAGGCGTGCCGGTGATGTCCATCAGGCAGTCTACGCGGATGTTGTTGCCCGAGAACGAACGGCCTATGCGCAGGTCGCTCAGCGGCACTCCGTTTACGGTATATTTTGCCCGCAGATTGAGTGGGGCGTTGTATGGGTTGCCACCGAAGGCGATGGTGCCGCCCGGCATAAACTCGAACTCCTTCTTGATGAGATTCTGGATGGTGAGCTTGTAGGTGCCGTGGTCTACCACATAGTTGCCAAACATGTCGAACGAGCCCTTGTTGAAGTAGTTGGCGCGAATTACGCCATCTCCGTTCAGGGTGATGTAATCGCCCGACTGCTCGTCCATGATCAGCTTGAGCGTGAGGTTCTGGTTGGTGTTTACGAGGAAGTTGATGCGCATATCCGATTCGAAATCGATGTCATCCTCTCTCTGTTTCGTGGTTGGAGCCCCGTTCAGGCTGTCCATGATATCCGGCACAATCTCATGCCAGTGGATAAAGCTCTTGTCGCTGATGGCGTCCGGACTTGCCACATTATATACAAAGATGCTGCCCGGTTCGGGCTCGGCGTTGATATCGATGACGGTTTCGCCGCTCTTGCCGTGGATGCCTACCTCGCCCGTGGCATAGATGGTGCCATAGAAGGTGTTGTCGCCAAACTCGCGGGTATCGAAGCCCAGGAAGTTGTGCGCCTTGATATCGAGGTCGTAGCTCAGCCTGGTGAGGTGCTTGTGGTGGATGCCTCCGCTCAGGATGGCTATGTTGCGGTTGCGGTCGAAGATGGTATCATTCTCTATGAGGATATCATCTGGGATAGCGTGGGCATGGAGCGCATCGAAGGTATAATCGGTGTTGAGCTGCTTGAGGTGCACCTTGCCGTGGGCGGTAAGGTCGCCCACGAGATTGATGTTTTTCAAATCGCCCACCACATTGAGATGGCCATCGCCCCAGGCTTCTACCTGGTTCATGAAACTGCCGCAGAAATTCTCGAGGAATTTCATGCTGGTGCCCTGGGCATCGATACCCAGGTCGATATAGTTGCGCTTAGGCGAGACGTATCCGTTGATGAGCGTCTGATGCTCAGGACCATCGTCGGCAACTGCATGAATATCAATCTGTTCGAGCTCCTTGTTGAAGTTGACACCAGCATGGAGCACACCGAGTGGTCCGTTTTCGAAGGTAAACTCCTTCACGTCTAGCTGGGCGTAGGCATCAGGGTCGTTGAAGAGGCTCTTGATGATAGCCTTTCCCGAAGCCTTGCCGGTGAAATCTACCGAATGGAAATTGACGAGGTTCAGCACGTATGCCACATCTACATCCTTCAGGTCGGCTACGATAGAATCGGTCTTCTCGGGTGTAGCAAGACCGGAAACGATGACGTGCTGCTGGTCGTGGCTCACGGCGAAATGATCTACCAGCAGGCGGTTCTTGCTGTAGATGATGTCGGCAGGATGAACCTCCCACGGCGTGCCGTCGATTCTGATTTCAGACGGGTGTATGGTTACGTGGGCGGTAGAAACATGATTTTCGTTCTTGAAGAACTGCGCCCTCGTATCGATGATGCCCTGGATAGGGAGCTTAGCCGAATGGTTGTTGTAGAAGAGCTTGGCGAAGAGCTGGTTGTCGGCAGCGGCTGCCTTTACGTGGATGCCCGGTCCGTTATCTCCCCATTTGCCCTGCCTGATCTGCGCATCTATCTTGAGCGAATCGTTGATGGTATGCAGTCGCACTTTGGCTCCATGATAGTCTTTTGCGTCATAGCTGAAGTCAGGCACGCTGGCATAGATGTTGACGGTTTTCTCGGCATCGTTCATGAATCCATCGGCAAAGACTGGCTGCTCTATCTTCAGCGGAATGCCCAGCATGCGCTGCAGTATCTCGGTAGAGGTGATTTCTGCCTGGAAGGTGAAATGGTTCTTCGCACTCCTGTCTACCTTGCCGATGCCCGGAAGGGTAGGCAGTTTGCTGGCTACCAGGTTGGTGAAGCTCTTGGTGAGGGTAGCGTAATCGTACTCTCCGTTAACATGGATGCTGGCGAACGGGGCTTCGAGGTCGAAATAGCTGTCCTTGCCCTGGTTCTTGGCGCTTACGGTGATGTCATCGAGACTGTAGGTCTTGTCGGCTACCTTCAGTCCCAGAATGGTTGGCAGCAGATGCTGTACATGGGCAGTAGCTGCATACTGTTTGCGCGGGATGGAGTAAGAGCCTTCTACCTGGATGTTGGCGTTTGGGTCGGCGATGGATGCGAGTCCCTCGATCAATCCCCGGTTATAGCTGCCGTCTATCTGAATGTTGCGGTAGCTGTACTTGTTGAAATCGAAGCGCGGAATGCTGCCCTTGGCATAGAAATGCTGCTTGTTGCCGTGAGCCGAAAGCGATGCTGCCAGGATGCCGAACTGCCCGTTGTCGAGGATTCGGCCCAGGTTGATGCCCTGGGTGTTGATGCTAGCCTTGAGCTCGGAGCCAGCCTTTTCGGCCTTGATGGCTACTTCGCCCACGCCGGTCTTCAGCTGGCCGCGGGTGCCTGCCTTCTTGCCAGCACCATATACTTCACCTATATAATATATGTCGCCCAGGCGCAGCACTTCTTTCGGAATGCTGATGCGTTTGCCCAGATTTCTGGAAACCTCTCCGATGCCATCGCCTGATATCTTGAGGGCTGAGATGTTTGCCTTCCAGCGCAGAAGGCGGTCCCAATCGCTCACACGGCCGTTAGCCCTGAGCAGCAGACTGCCGCTCTGAGTCTTGAATTCGAGGTTATGGATGCGGGCAGATGTACTGGTGCCCGAAAACTGGAGATGAAGCTGCAGGGCATCCTTGAACTTGCGGAGTTCAGGCACGAAGCAGGCAATATCGGCAAGCGTGATGACGGATGGCTTGATGCCGCCCTGAAACTGGAGTGTAGGCTTTACGATATGCTTGTTCTCGATGCGGTAGGTAGCGCGCAGGTCATCAAACTGCAATTGCGAATGAGGGAGCTCGATGCTGAAGTCTCTGAGCAGGGCTTGCTGCTGGTCGGCATCGAGTTTGAATCTCAGATTTCTGAGTTGAAGTCCTGATTTATCTTTCAGCGCTATCTTCTTGACTGCCAAATGGATATCCTTGTCGGTGAGATGGCCCAGAATAATGTGGGCAGAGAGGTCGGTGATGCCTAGATGCTGCGGCGAAAAGACGCCCAGCTTAGGCGCAATATCGCGCTGGTTGTAGGCAACGGCACCATGGCGGATAATCAGGCTTCCGATATGCAGGTCGAGCGGAGTATGGCGGGTGGTATCTTTCGAAGCCAGCGAATCGAGCACGAACTGGATGTTCATCGGGCTCTTGGCATCCTGCTTGTAGATGTTGGCGTTGAGACCGAAGAGCTGGGCAGATGAAACCGAAATCTTGCCATCCTTCAAAGGCAGGAAATCGAGCTTTGCCGATACGCGCGAAGCACAGATCATGCTGTCGCCCTTCTGGTCGAGCATCATTACGTCATCTATGATAATGCGGTTGAAGAAGCCCAGGTTCACCTTTCCGATACTTACCTGAGTGCCGAATTTCTGAGCCAGCGCACCGGCTACTTCAGAGCCGATGAAGGCCTGTACTGGTGGCACGTGCAACAGTACGACAAGCAAGAAATAGACAGCAGCCAGCGTCCATATAATGCTATTGATGATATGTTTTAAATGTTTCAGAGTTGCTTTCTCTAGTTTACAAAAATGTTACTAATTTGAATTTTGCGACAAAATTACTGAAAAATCGGCATAAAATCGAATAATTCACACAATTTTTCTTTTTTATATCACTTTTTTTCACTATTTTTGCAGCACGTTAGAAGTTTCAGCATAGAAGTAGATAAAATATATGTTTTATGGCAGATGGCCAGTATAGCGTCTTGATGAGGGCGCTGACGCATATATCTTGAAGTGATTAGTAAATTTATATTTAATATTTTTTAATGTAGTTATGGCAAATGTAATTAAGTTACGTAAAGGCTTGGACATTAACCTTACGGGTAAGGCTTCCAAGGATGTAACGCTCCAGGTGGCTCAGGCTGGCGAGTATGCGCTGGTTCCTGCGGCTTTCGTGGGTGTGACTCCTAAGGTAGTGGTACGCGAGGGCGATCATGTCAATGCCGGAGATGCCTTGTTTGTGAACAAGGCTTGCCCAGAGGTGAAGTTTGCCTCGCCAGTGAGCGGAGAAGTAACCGCCATTGAGAGAGGTGAGCGCCGAAAGGTGCTCTGCGTGAAGGTGAAGGCCGACGCAGTACAGACCTCTACGGATTTTGGTAAGAAAAACGTTGATGCGTTAGACGGTGAGGCTGTCAAGCAGGCGCTGCTTGAGGCTGGTCTCTTCGGATACATCAACCAGTTGCCTTATGCTGTGTCCACAACTCCCGACACCAAGCCTAAGGCAATTTTCGTTTCTGCCCTCCGCGACATGCCGCTCGCAGCCGACTTTGAGGTAGAACTCGAAGGCAACGAAGAGGCTTTCCAGACGGGTTTGACAGCCTTGAGCAAGATTGCGAAAACTTATCTTGGTGTTGGCGTTGACCAGCACAGCAATGCGCTCGGCGAGGCTAAGAACGTAGAACTCAATGTATTCGACGGTCCTTGCCCGGCAGGTAATGTAGGCGTACAGGTGAACAACATCGACCCGGTAAACAAGGGCGAGGTGGTTTGGACAGTAGATCCAGCATCGGTTATCTTCTTCGGAAGACTCTTCCTGACAGGTAAGGTTGATCTGCACAAGACTGTAGCTGTGGCTGGTAGTGAAATCAAGACTCCTGGCTATGCTGAAGTATTGGTAGGTACACCTTTAAGCAGTTTTGTAGCCAATCAGCTGAAAGCTACTGACCATGTGCGACTTATCAATGGTAATCCTCTTACCGGTGTAAAGACAACCACAAAAGATTTCGTAGGTGGTCATACATCAGAGATTACAGCCATCCCAGAGGGTGATGACAACGACGAGATGCTGGGTTGGATTCTTCCACGTACCGATCAGTTCTCTACATCGCGTTCATATCTCTCCTGGCTCTTCGGCAAGAAGAAGGAGTATAATCTCGATGCCCGCGTGAAGGGTGGCGAGCGCCACATGATCATGAGCGGCGAGTATGACAAGGTGCTCCCGATGGACATCTATGGTGAGTATCTCATCAAGGCAATCATCACCGGCGATATCGACAAGCAGGAGCAGCTCGGTATCTACGAGGTAAGTCCTGAAGATTTTGCTGTGGCTGAGTTCGTGGATTCATCTAAGCTCGAATTGCAGAAGATTGTACGCGAGGGCTTGAATACCCTGCGCAAGGAGAACGCTTAGTTTTAGTACTATTAATTATTTAAATAATGAGTGCATTAAGAAATTATCTCAATAAGATAAAGCCTAACTTCCAGAAGGGAGGTAAGCTGCATGCCTTCGAGAGCGTGTTTGACGGTTTTGAGAGCTTCCT
>OICC01000047.1_pt1 | contig 46135 bp, 38 predicted proteins | sample 1581191 | NCBI WGS metagenome assembly OICC01 (sample SAMEA3882535, study PRJEB24775) | human gut metagenome | biome: human-associated habitat; feature: intestine environment; material: feces | place: Netherlands | collected 2009/2010 | reverse complement strand
TTCACTCCTACTCCAAGAAATGGGAGGATAAAGTGGTGAAGGCATTGAAACTGTCTGGTGATAAGGAATGGCTGATAGAAGAGTGCAAGAAACGCTTTGTCATCAGTGGCTATCGAATCCAATATTACGAGGCTCTGAAAGAGGTGATAGACAAAAATGATTGGCCTGCCTTCTTTGATGAACTTTGGAAAATGCCCGATTGGGGGCATGACTATGAGGATGCGGAAGCCCAGATCCTCATCAAAGAGAAAAGGTTTGATCTGTTCAAGGATATGTTTGTGCATAAGGATTGGAACCTGTGGGAGATTTATCCTAAATATATCAAATATGTACCCAAACAAGACCATGCCTTTGTGGGCGAGATCCTTTTCAAGGACATCAAGAGATTGGCTCTGCTCAAGGAAAAGCCAAAGGAGTTCAACTGGCTATTGGGAGAAATAGAGCACGTAATGAGAAAGTCTGCTGCCGTGGATAAGATTATCAAAGACGGTATTAGACAGCTTATTGCGGATTATCCCGACAAATATTATTTCAAGAGTTATTTGGGAAACATCCTGTAGTAATGTTTAGTGCTTATTTAGCGGAATGACTAGAGAAGAATTTGCAGAGAGATGGCAGCAACAGCATTATCCAACGATGGATTTACAGGCTGAGGTGCCTTTCTATTACGATATATATCAAAGGATTTGCTCCGTAGCAAAAGAAGGATGCAAGGAATTCAACGAGTTTTATGTCATCCAGATACTGATGTATGTGGAGAACATGGCACATCTGAAATTGGATGGCGTATATGCACAGCTGTACCGCCAATCGGAAGATATGGTGGGGCATTGGTGCGGACTGATGGAGTTGTCTGCTCCAACAGTGAATGCAGTGAAGATGATAGTGGGTGAAGCTATTGGGTCAGCTCCTGAAAGTGGTCTTGTGCAATGGGTTCAAGAGAGTGTGGCATCTCATGATTTCAACGAATTGAAGTCTGTGGCTTTGTTTTTTGCCCAAGCTGACTTAGCTGTCGGTTTGCTTTTTCCGAATAGTAATTACCGAGAAGAGGTATATCTGCAGCTCTTCAATGAGGATAGCAGGATTGTATCCAACATGGTATCCTCTGACTTTGCTTTCAACTGGAAGGATAAGGAGGGAGTAACAGTGATGCAACGCCTTGGGCATTGCTTTGAGCGGATGGGAGATGCGGTTACGGCACATTCCCTTTCTACTATCCGAGGTATTCGATTGAACTGTTACCGTGTGGTGGCATCGGTAGATGGCAAGTTGACCTTGATGAACAAGGATAACGAGCAGTATGCTCCAGTTGTTGTCACGACACCTATCCCAGATGGACATCAGGAGATGTGCCTTATCTGTCAGATGGTTGGCTGGAATGGTGAGTATTATATTAATGGTTCTGGCATGTGGATGGACATGGCTGTCTATGAAAGATGGGACAACAAGAAACTATGGGATGGTATCGAGGAGGATGAGCGCGATGACTGTTCCTGTTCCTACTTCACAACACCTTCTGGTGAGCATGTGAGTTGTTATGAGGATGCTTATGGCGAGGAAGATCCTGATGAATTTTCAGACTTCGATTTATGGGGAAATCTGGATTTCAATCTTGGTGAAGACCCTATTGAGGCGGAAGCAGCAAGGAAGCGGAAACGAAACAGAGAGGAAGGTCGCAAGCAACCGAATTATAAGTATAAGCCTACGGGCAAGAATCCGTCACAATACTTTGTTAGAAAAATCAATGAGGTGTTTAAGTGGACGGTGGAGGATTCCACAGACCTCAACTATGGTCTGCGTGTGTTGGAAGGTTGGATGAAGCAAGCGCATGTTTATCTGGAAGGCAACAACTATGCTTATGCTCATTTTATCGCCTCGTCTATAGTCTTCAGTGGTGCCAACTATTCAGATTGGTATATCGCAGACTATCCGAAACAGGCTGCTCGCATGAAGAAGATTGTGCGTGATGGCTATGAGGTGGTGATGGAGACATTGACATACGACCCTTCCAACTGGCGAGAAGCCTTTTTGAAGATGTTGAAGCAAATGAAGTCTTATGATTGGGAAATTTTCAAAGGTAAAGGGGCCTTTGACCTTAATAAATCCATCAAGGATGTTGAGAATCTATTGAAGAAATAATTTCTTTAGAATGAAGAAAATAGAACTTTTTGATTACCAAGAGGATATGAAATCACGGATAGAGAAGGCTTTGTGCCTTCACCGTTCCGTGATGGCACAGATGCCTACGGGAACAGGTAAGACCTATCTGCTTACAGCAGTCATAGACTCTTTCGTGAGAGCTAATCCTAAGGCGAAAGTATGGATTGTTGCCCATAGAAGGGAGCTGGTATCCCAGATTGATGAAACCGTAAGGAAGTTCCATTCATATTCCTCAGCTACCTCTTCTCTGTTGTCATCCGTCAAGGCGATGTCCATCCAGTGGCTGATGAGACACTATGACGAGATAGAGGAAGAGCCTGGACTGATTGTGATTGACGAGGCACACCATGCGCTTGCCAAAACTTACAAGGAGATGTGGGAGAGATTCCCGAAGGCTAAGTTTCTGGGACTGACGGCTACACCTTGCCGATTGAACGGTAAGGGTTTCACAGACCTGTTTGATGTGTTGGTGCAGTCGTGGGGTGTTCCTGAGTTTATCAGCAAGGGAAGATTGGCGACATACGATTTCGTGAGCATCAAGTCGGATGGTGTGACGCAACGGCTCATTGACTCCTTGCAGAAGCGAGGTGCAGATGGTGACTACCAGAACAAGGAAATGGATATGTTGCTGAATAAGAAGCCGAGCATCGAAAGGCTCTATCGGAGCTTGGAAGAATTTGGTAAGGACAGAAAGGGCATCGTGTATGCTATCAATATCAGTCATGCTCAGAAAATCACAAAACTGTATCAGGAACATGGCGTGAAAGCCATTGCCATAGACTCGAAGACTCCTGCCACGGAAAGACAGCAAGACATTGAAGCCTTCAAGAAAGGTGACATCCAAGTGCTGGTGAATGTGGACATTTTCTCGGAGGGATTTGACTGTCCGGATGTGGAGTTTGTACAGTTGGCTCGACCTACGCTGTCGCTTGCCAAGTACCTGCAGATGGTGGGACGAGGACTGCGAGTAGCCAAAGGAAAGAAGAACTGCGTGATTATAGATAATGTGGGACTGTATCGGGTGTTCGGGTTGCCTTCGCAGGTATGGAACTGGAATGCGATGTTTGAAGGAAAGCTGAAAGTTGGCAAGAAAAAGGAGACAGCCAAGGAAAGAGAGTTTTTCCTGATGAGCAAGGTGCAAGACTGTATTCAGATTCATCCAGAATCGGAAATGATGATGGTGATGAGCCATGAAGAATTGCTCCAAACGATACAGTATCGTGAGTTTGTGGATAGCAAAGGGGAGTTTGCCATCATCAAGCTGCCTGATGGAAAGATGACGGTAGTGAACCGACAAGGAGAACAAGTACTGGAGCCAGGCGATTACTATGACATGAAACTGCTGGATGGCAACATCCTGTTCTACCGGCCTCGCAGAAAGGCGATATGCTATTATGACTTATTGGCAAAAGCTGTCATCGACGACGGCACTAATGTAGCAGGGGCTCCCCAGGTTGTCAACATCAAAGGATGGGAGTTTATAGAATATAACGACATCTTCATGTCTCGAACCCAAGAAGAATTTTCTTTGCCCTATCGTCCTTCACAATATGATTTTCTGAATTATGGGTATTATATGATATACAGATCCAGACTTTCTGCTACCGGTTGTCAAGTATGGTACTATTATGAGGGTAGTGAAGGGAAGATGCGCATGGGCCATGAAGAGAGCAGGAATGTGTGTTTCCTGTGTAATGATTACGAGCATGTGTATTGGTTATGTGCCATTCTGTATGGTGAACGTATTGTTGTCATGGACAGCAACCAGGACTACTACCTGGTGGATTCAAATTTGAAGAAGACCTATATAGGATGCAATAACCCAAAGAACAAAGAGGAGGATTTACAATATGCGATGCCTCGTCTTGGCAAGAAATACTATCATGAGATGATGTTGCAAAAGAAGAAAATGGAAGCAAGCGAGTTGCTTCTTTTGCATGAGAAGTCAGAGGCAGGTCATGTGGAATTGTATCAGGCCGGAAAGAAATGGGGCTTAAAGGTAGATGGTAAAGTTATCGTGCCACCCCTCTACCACCATATAGCGCAACCTGTCGGTGCTTATTGTGCCTTTGAGCAGATTCCTAGACATTGGGGTGTTATGACATTAAAAGGAAAAGTGATTGTTGATGCCAAATATGAGAAGGTGGAGATTCATGACAATGGAATCGCCGTGCTAACAAGCATCCTGGGCAAAACACAGACCATCCATCTGAAATGACGTAAGATATTCAGCTTTTAAACATATAATGACAATGATTACTGGAAAAGTGAAAGAGATGAATCTCAGATGAAGCTATGAAAAAGATTAAACTATATGACTACCAGCGTGAAATGCTGGATAATATTATACAGAATTTGTCGGGTGAGTCGCTGACATCAACGTCCAATTCCATAAAGCGTAAAAACAACTTTGGGCATTCGGTGATGGTACAGATGCCTACGGGTACGGGAAAGACCTATGTGATGGCGTCTGTAGTAAAATGGTTCCTTGACTATCATGATCAGGGTGAGGTGTGGATAGTGGCACATCGCCGTGAATTGGTGGAACAGATGCAGCAGACGCTTGTCAAATTCTGCCTGGATTATGGGGAAAAGGAGATAGTGTTGAATGCCAATGTGCGGATTAGGGTTCTCTCCATACAATGGCTGACCAGGCATGTTGATGAGCTGGAGAAGGACGGATGTACGCCTGGGCTGATTATTGTCGACGAGGCGCATCATGCCATTGCTGCCTCTTATCAGGATGTGTTTGTTCGGCATGCGGCAGCCATGAAGCTTGGTATGACGGCGACTCCTTGCCGCTTGGCCAAGAAGTCCTTTACCGGACTTTTTGAGCGGTTGCTAGTTTCACCTTGTACCAATGATTTCATTATGCGCGGTTATTTGTCACCTTATGATTATGTGGTGGTAGGTAAGTCATCTACCGATCAGTTGGTGGTGGATCAGTTAAAGGGTAGAGGTAGTGACGGCGATTATGCCATTAAGGAGATGGACGAGAAACTGAATATTCCGCAGACCATTCAGCGCCTATTTGATAGTGTGAAGAAGTATGCTGATGGGAAGAAGGGGATTGTGTATGCCATTGATATAGTTCATGCCCAGGCGATTGCCGCATGTTACAATGCCCTGGGATTGAAAAGTGTGGCTCTCGACAGCAAGACACCAGCCAAGATGCGCAAGGAGATGGTAGAGGCATTCAGACGGAGTGAGATTGACTGTCTGGTGAATGTGAACCTCTTCGATGAGGGCTTTGACTGTCCTGATGTGGAGTTTATCCAGATGGCCCGTCCAACGCTATCGCTTGCCAAGTATCTGCAGATGGTGGGTCGCGGACTTCGTATCAATAAGGAGAACAAGGATAAGGTGTGCATGATCATCGACAATGTGGGTAACTACCGTAAATTTGGTCTGCCAGACAAGCCACGCAACTGGGAGATTATGTTTGTTGGCATGAGAGCAGGCAAGGGTATCATACCTACTTATGTGAAGAAGATGCACAATATCATTGCTGTAAATGATGAGATGGTGGTAGTAAAGAAGGCAAATACGTCAAGGAAGAAGATGACTGTCAAGCAATTGAAGGCCTATCTGAAGAGCGTAGTTCCGTTTGAGAAGAATGGAAGATGGGGGTTGAGAGTGAAGGATGACATCATCGTGAAGCCTATCTATACTTATATCTCAGATTTCAAAGGTGATTATGCTGTCTGCAGGATAGGCATCCAAAGATTCTTGTATGGGTTATTGGACAGAAGGGGCAACATCATCATTCCTCCGGAATACAGAAGAATCTCTTTGAGGAATGAACATGAAGCAAGGGTGAGTAGAAACTATGGTGATACTAAGACTATAAAATTATAAACTGGGTCAATTCTCAGAATGATAATGGCTAGCAGGAGAGTAATATCTCTCGTGCTAGCCATTATTTTTTTACGATCATATCGCTCTTTTAGTATAAGAGCTTGCTTACCTCTGCCGGATTCAAAGCCCATTCATAGGTATAGCTTTCGTCTGCCTGACTCTCATCAAACAAGATTTCAAGACCTTGTGCCTCTGCCTTTAATCGAAGCAGCTCTCCAATCTTAAGTTTTCTTTGAAGTCTCTTGAGCAGCGCCTCTATGTCTTCTCTACAAGCAGAACGAAGCGTTTGTCCTGAGACTGGCATTTCCAACCAAATGATTTCTCTTCTGGCTATATCCAGAACTCCGAAGACAAGTCCCTTGGCAAGATTGTCGTCACCCACTCTTACCATGTGCTGAACACATGATGGATCATAGGCAACACCATCCTTCTCAGATATAGTCATCTCATTGGCAGAATCCATCCATCCCACCACAAGATTTGGTGACAATGAACCACAGAAGTATGCATTGCAGGTAAAGGTCGCATACCTGGCACCAGCTTTCTCCAGCTCAGGTAAAGACAAATCTATATACTCTGCCGTTCCCACCATCTCCGGTATGCTTCTGATGTCACCCGAATGCTTGGCACCGGTGCATGTGAGATGATAGTAGGCACATTCCTCTATCTTGTCATCATATGAAATCCTACAGCTAAGATCCATGTCCAGGTGTTGGGCGTGAAGACCCTTGCCCCATTGCAAGAACAATCTAACAGCATCACCTTCCACCGGAAATCTCGTACCCATCAAGGCGCAGCTGGTATCCTGTATGGTAGAAGAACGGTCACCTACGCTGATTGGGATGTCAAACAGTTCTGGTGCAATATAGATGGTCTTGCTTTCTGTATCCATATCCTTGAAGCGTCTGAGCATGGCATGTTTGTATATACCATATACCGCATCCACCATCTGCTGACGTTCCTCTCTCGAATACAGAGAAAGCAACTTATTATGCTCGATTGTTATTCTTAATCCGGTAATTGTCTGTATGGAGCGAATAGAGTTCTCGTCAAAGTAAATCTCGGCAGCATTGCCTAGAGAAACCAGAAGTCTCATAGGTAGTTTATCTGCTACCTCCTCAAAAGCTTTCAAAGTCTCTTCGCAACCAAACCTCAACATGGTGGCAAACAGGCAGCGGGCAAAAGAGCCTGGTCTGGATTTCAGTAAATCCAACACCTTCTTTGCCTCCTTTTCCTTGCTAGCCTTGTCTATGCAGCCTTGCCATGTGGTGTAATCCTTGTTGTAGAATACATCCATGATTTCTGCCAAATGCTCAAATCCCTTTCTCTTGGCATATTCTGCCAAACGGAGAGCGCGAATGAATCTTACCCACATACCACGCTTAGGATTCATGTCCTCAGCCGCTTTCTTTGCTGAAAGCGAGGTTGCATTCATCCATTTGGCTACCATCTTGCATGTCTTTCTGGAATATTTCAGCTTGAGATGCTCCTTCATTCGCTCCTGGTAGGTGAGAGAGGTATCCCCAGCCATCCCCATCTGATAACCTAACCTTCTTGCATTGACCAGGAGAACAGATGGCTTGATAATCTGCAGCTGCCCAGTTTTCTCATACCAGAGATATCTCAAGATGTCAGTAGGGGTCTTCAAGTAGGATGTGGCTTTATCACCATCCTTCTTCCTTACCAGATTTCTAATGACCAGCATCATGGTCTCTTTCATGTTGATCTCTATTCCTTCTGGAACATCATATTCATCCATAAGAAGCTCCAGACTGTTTTTCTGAGTCATGTCCAGTGGAGTGGGAGAGGAGAGTAACGATTGAAAAACCTCCTTCAGTTCTTTTCCAGTAAACAGGCGCAGCTCCTTTAGCTTGCTTCCCTGACCCTTGAAAACATAATCGGTCGCAACGAATGGTGTACCACAGTAGGGACATCCATTGTATCTCTCCAATGGGAAATTTCCCTCAGGAATCAAATGTCCACAAGATAGGGTAGTACCCTTGATATCCACTTCTTTGTGTAAGATATTGGCAATCCAGGTAATGAAATGATCCACAGCTCCTTCTTTGGTAGGAACATTCCAACCCTTGACTAGTGGAGACCAATTGAGTTCTACTCCCATTACATCCTCGATGACGGCAACAATATCTGTCAGTTCTTCTACAGATACCATGCCAAGACCATGTAACAGCTCCTCGCTTACACAATAGCCGTACTCTTTTAATCGCTCCAAAAGGGAATAGACTGCTGGAGTGATTTCCGAAGACATGTTGATGTCTTCCTTCCTGATGTCAAGATACAAAGCCTTGTACCTCAATGCAACTTTTACTAAAGCCTTGTCGTTCATAATCAATCTATATTATAATAAGGTAATCGAGGAACTCCAACTATGAAACTGCAATTCAAGCTATGAAGTAAGTCCCTCTTGACCTAAGTTAATAATTGGGCTGCGGGCAGGACTCGAACCTGCGACACTAGGCTCTCATTGCAGAAGTATGTGTAAGTTGACCTCCTGGAAGAAGATGATTCCCACACACATCTATGCTCTACCAACTGAGCTACCGCAACCATAAAGGATGTGGAATAGGGTGGTAATGGAAAAACTGAGTACCCATAGCTCTAGTGTATTACCACCAGCGATTCATTAATGAAGTAAGTCTTTCTTGACCACCACGATCTCTTCACACATCCAGAAATCTTGTTTTCTGGTGCAAAGGTATACAATAGGTGTGCAGTCTTTCTGCGTAGCAAGAAATATTTATGTTTTTGGTGTGTTTTCTTAGTGTTTTCTTGTTTGTTCCAATGTTTTTTTCTATTTTTGCACCTGATTTTAACACCTAGGAAGGTTACAACATCCTGTAATACCTTGCATCCTTCGTTCCGTTCTTAACTGTTTGGAGTGAACCTTGTTTAGATGTCACTCGATATATGCAGCAGTCCCATGTATTTGAATAAACAAACTTTAGAACAGAATATGTCAGTAACAACCGAACAAAAGAATCTTCATCTGCTTCCTCATAATAGAGAAGCTTATGAAAAGGTGATGGCTCATTTTGAGAACCATCAACGTGCAGCTATAGTACATGCCACTGGTACAGGTAAGAGCTATTGTATTGCAGCAATTGCTTCCCATTTTTCAAAGGTATTGGTCATGGCTCCCAATAATTTTGTATTGAACGAGACCCAGAAAGTGTGTAATGAAGGGGTAGAGTTCCGTACTTATGCAAGTTCCATCTATGATGAAGTCCCTTCTACAGGCTATGATTTGATAGTCCTTGATGAGTTTCATCGTGCGGGTGCACCAGAATGGGGACATGGTGTTAAAAAGATAATTTCAGCTAATCCTTTTGCAAAAATCTTAGGTACGAGTGCGACTCATATCAGATATTTGGATCATGAGCGAGATATGGCAGAAGAACTTTTCGATGGCAACATTGTTAGCTACTTGAGTCTTGGACTTGCCTTGAAAAAGAATATTCTTCCTACTCCGATTTATGTTTCTTCATTGTATTCTGCTGATGAAACAATAGAGAAGGCAAAAGGGGCTATTAGAACTTCCAAGTATATGGAAGATGGAGAGAAGAAGACCTATTTGCATCGTCTTGCAGGAATTTCACGCAGTTGGTCTGAGTCATATGGAGTATCTCCTATCATCAAAAAATATTTCAGTTCCGATATCAAGAGAATTATTGTCTTTTGTTCTAAGGTTGCCAAAGCTGCCAAAGCCAGACAACTTCTTGGGGACTGGTTATCTTCTGCAGGTTTCAAGCGTATCCGTTTCTATCAGATTGATTATCAGGAGAAATACCTCTCCAAAGAAATGGAGGATTTCGAATTGGACAATTATGACGGGTTAAAGGTAGCCATTTCTGTAAATATGCTTAATGAAGGAATTCATGTGCCACACGTGGATGGGATTATCATGCTCCGTTCAACCATATCCCGTCTTATCATTGAGCAGCAAATTGGTCGTTGTCTTACGGCAGAGAACATTTTGAAGCGTCCTGTTGTTCTGGATTTAGTAAACAATATGGATACTATGTTGCTCGACTACTGCAAAACTTATAGTTTCGGTGGAGGTAGTAATGGTAATAATGAAAGTTCTTCAAATGATGAATTGGAACCTTTTCCTTTTGAAGTAATAGACGAATGTAGAGATTTTCGTGAGTTTTATGAGGAAATATGCAAATTTGATGATGTTGCAGAACTGAAGGATGACATTTGGTATGATCATTTTTTACCACTTTTGACAGAATTTTATGATAAAAATGGTCGTCTTCCTTATCCTTCTGAGGATTTAAAGGCTGTCAGATTTATTGAAAAACAGCGTTTTCCGATGAATCAGCGTAAATATCCTCATCGTATGAATTGGTTGGTAGCACATGGTTATTCAAAGGAACCAGTTAAGCGTACAGGTTTAGATGAACGGCTTGATATCCTTGAAGAAGCTATTAAAAAGAACAACGGTAAGTTGCCAACACAGAAGGAAGATTCATATGTGAATGGAATTTACCAGGAGTTTCAGAAATTCTTGAAGGGTAAGAAGAAAAACAAGAGTTTGACACAGGCACATCTTGATAGATTCCAGCGGATTTTACAGATGTATGTTACTCCTATGAAGGCAGTACAGGTTCGTTTTGAGAAAATCAAGAAACGTGTGGAGCAGGAAGGAATCATCCAGCGTGGTTCCGGTATAGCCAGTGATCTGGATTATATTTGGATTAGAAATCACATGAACCGCCTGGAAATATCAGAAGGTATGAAGGCAGAGTTGAGAAAAATGATAGGTTTAGAAGACAACGAACCTATATGTAAGGGAAATGAAGCTCTAAAGAAGTTTGTCATTGAACGTGGCTTTTTGCCTACTCCTAAGGATAAGCCTTACTACGGCATCTTGATGAAATTTCACAAAAGAGGTGGTGCTGCTATTCGAAATGACCCTGAAACTTATGCCTTCCTGCTAGATCATGGTTTTGCTCCTTATGAGGAAAAATAAGACAGGATATAAGTGAATTTTACAAAGGCAAATCTGAGGGCATCATAGTAAAATGTACTCAGATTTGCCTTTATAGATAAAGAGTAATTTTTCCCTATGAAGCATAACAATTTTCATATATCCTATATATCAGGTTTTAACCTGCAAAGGTATAGCATAGGTGTGCAGCCTATCTGCATAGCAAGAAATATTTTTGTTTTTGGTGTGTTTTCCTCCTGTTTTCTTGGCAGTTTCAGTATTTTTTGTTACTTTTGTACACATAACATATAAATAGCAATAGTTATGAAAGAATACAAAGTAGAACCCGACGCAACAAGAACCACGACTGGATGCATTTCTTTACTGAGTTTTATACTTGGTGCCGGTTTTTGTGATCTAGCTATGACCCCAGGTTCACCATCATGGGCAGCAGATGCAATGATATGGTGTCTTATAGTCTTTTTCGTCACTTTTTTGCTTTGGAGATTGATGCGAGTACAAGATGATAATATCTAAAGTTAGCAGAGAAGAATCCATAAACGTAAGTTATATTTATCATAATTCACGTTAGAAAATAAAGTGCTCGGCGTCAACCCTACATACGAGGTGGTTGACGTTTAGTGCTCTATCCTTGAACCATATCTAAATTTATCGCAAATGAATAGTCTGCAGTTAATGGCTACATTACCTGTAGGCTTTTTTATGTAGAGTAAAAAAACTACTAAGAAAAATAAAAAAACATGGAAATTTAAAAAAATAATTGTATATTTGCAAATGAAACGAATGATTTAGGTATTATGGTAGAGACAAACGATAGAAAATTACCTGTTGGCATCCAGTCTTTTGAGGAAATCAGAACGGGTGGATATCTTTATGTTGACAAGACAGATATTATCTGGCAGCTTGCCAACAAGGGAAAGAAGTATAATTACCTGAGCCGCCCACGCCGCTTTGGTAAATCCGTCCTAGTCGATACGCTCGAAGCCTACTTCATGGGTAAGAAGGAACTCTTCGAGGGATTGAAAATTATGCAGCTGGAGACGGAATGGGTGAAGCGTCCTGTAATCAGACTCGACATGAGTCAGGCAGGAGCAGAACCGGAAAGTCTGAAAGGTTATCTGAACTATACCTTTCAGGAATATGAATCTTTATATGGGATTGAAGCCAGGGATAACTTCCCATTAGCTACTCGTCTGATAGTAATTATAAAGACGGCTTACAATAAGACAGGGCAGCAGGTGGTTATTCTCATTGATGAATACGACTCTCCATTGCAGCATTCCTGGAAGACTCCGCAACATGAAGCATGTACGAGTGTCTATAGAGAAGTATTTTCTGTATTGAAAGCTCAGGATAAATACGAGAAGTTTGTTTTCATCACGGGTATAACCAAGTTTACGCAAATTTCGCTATTCTCAGTTCTCAATAATTTGAGCAACATCAGTTTCGCTCCTGAGTATGCTGCTCTTTGCGGTATCACGAAAGAAGAAGTCCTCAATGATTTCAATCCGGAAGTCAATAAACTGGCTACAAAGAATGGGTGGACTTTCGAAGAAGCCGTTGCACAGTTAACGACATTCTACGATGGTTATCATTTCAGTCATGAAAATATGGTTGACATATTCAATCCATTTAGTCTTGTCAATGCCCTTTCTGATTCCAGTCTTAAGAATTACTGGGCTTCCTCTGGAGCAACCTCGTTACTTCCTAAGTTTGTGGATGATATAGAAATAAGATTGAAGGATTTCGAAAAATGTCCGATGGATAGTGATACCCTGGAGACTTCTGACGTGACAGGCGGTGGAGCAGAACTGTTCCTCTATCAGTCTGGTTACCTTACGATAAAAGGGTATGTAGAAGGTATTTATTTACTAGGCATTCCTAATAATGAAGTACGCAAGGCTTTGTATAAGATAGTGTTACCAGCTTTGACGCTGAAGTCAAATGCCCAAGTGGTATCTACTCAGAATATGTTGCAGTATTCCCTGAAAATGGGCGATCTATCAGAAGCTATGCAATGTCTGAAAGCTCTCATTGCCGATGTCCCATACAGCAACAAGAAGCTTGCAAGCATGGATATGGAAGAACGTTATCGTCTCATCCTGAGTACAATTTTCAATGCCATTGGCTGCAGAGTACAAGTTGAGAAGATGATAGCTACGGGTAGAATAGATATGGTGGTAGAAACATCGACCATCATCTATGTATTGGAATTGAAGCTAAGCAACAATGGCGGTGTTGATGCTGCAGCAGAGCAAATTAAAGCTAAGCAGTATGCAGAACCTTTCAAAGCAGACAAGCGCAAGATTACAGCTCTTGCCATAGAACTAGATGATTTAGGAAAAGGATTGGTTGCTTGGAAAGCAATATAGAATTTAATGGGGATACGCTAGGTCCACCTAAGGTACTATGTTCCTGAAATCTGGGCAACCTCTGGCTTTTATGTGCTGAGCCATTAACCCCGTTCCTCGTATATTTAGGTCTCGTGCCCACAATTTTGGCATCTGAAAATCTTCTTTTGTGATGTTAGAATATACTAGGAACGAAAAAAATAAGTTAAAGTACTGTTTTTATTCATTATGATGAACGAAAAAACAGTATTTTAACTTATACTATATTTTATTTAAGATAAATACTATTCATTCACTATGTAAATTCTTTTGTACTCTCATCATATCATTCGCATAGAAAAAACTATTTTGTTCTATTACAAACGAAATGCGGAAAAGCCTCTTCTCCTAATTTTGGCGCATATTTAAAACCTTCGTAACTGAAGGCTGCCAATTCTTCAGGAGTAGTTAGCTGGTTGCTTAGAATATATCTTACCATAGCTCCACGGCAGGATTTAGCCCATACAGCCTGCATCTTCAATCTGCCATCCTTCTGGCGAACATAAAAGAGAGGCTGGATGACTTTCACTTCCCCGCAAATTCTCTTCCAATCAAATAGATGTTCATATTCTGCTGTGGAGAGATGGATAAGTATGCCATCGTCAGCTTTCACACTGTTGATAAGAACATCGGTCAGTTTATCTTTCCAAAATTGATTGATCGGCTTGTCGTTTGTAGCTTCAAGCGTCACGCAATGCTCCATACGATAAGGCACGATGCCATCCATCGGCCGAAGCAATCCATAGAGAAAGCAGGTAATCCAGAGATGTTTCTGGGCATACTGCAGGGATTCTTCTCCCAAAGTGTTGGCGCGTAGATGCTTATACGCCTGTCCATTGTAGGAAAGTATGGCAGGCATCTTCTCTGCAGCCATAAAATTACGATAGCGTTTCCAGTTTTCAGAAGCTATCTTGTGGCTGCAATCAAGTTGCCTAGCCAATTCCTCTACATCCAGCTTAGCCATTTCTGTAGCCAAAATTTCGGCCACAGATTGGAAAAGTGGCTTTGAAACAGCTGCCCTATCTGCCTTATCAAACATGATTTTGGTATTTGCCAATAATATCTGCATAATACGTTTATTTTAAAGGGTAACATGAATAGGGCTCTATTGATGCTTTTTGTCAAGTAAGGCCATCTGCTATATATTCAATCTCAGCACAGAACCGTTTTTGCCTTCGCCTTCATAATCTGCAGAAAGCGGAAGTTGACAGCAGAGGTTGCTGATTTCTGTTTCATCCAGGTGTTCTGTAAGCTCCAAATGGAATCCATCACTTGTTTCGTGCAAATCCCAGACTACCTGACCACATGCATTGACTGCAGTGATGATGGTATCTTGAAGTTGCCATATTTCCGTGTAGTCTCTCATCCTTTCCCCCTACTCCCACTCAAAATTTTCTGTTCCTGCACCAATTTCAAAGTGAAGCTTGGCGATGCCGAGATCCATTTGGGTATATCCTACCATCGAGAAACCTTTCTTGGCAAGAACTTTTGCCTTGCCTCCGACTCCTGGGCTTTCCTGAGATTGAAGGAGGAATGAGAACTTCTGTTGATTGATGGCTGTTGGAGCTAGAAGAGCAGCTTCCACGCCCTTTCTAAACCATGAAGGAGAATCGCCGGTTGCATTGCTCACCTGTTCAATGGTCTTGATTTTGTGACTGGCACCTTGCGTCTTACCATATCCCAAGGCAATCATACATGCCAACTTCTCCCCTTCTTCAATATGGTAAGCTTCCTTCACCTTTCGATAACTTAATCCAACCCAGCAGGTATTGAGTCCCAAGGTTTGAGCAAGCAACACAAGCTGTTCGCCATAATATCCAATACGCTCATCGAGATCATCAGCCTTCTTGCCAGCCATTACGAGATAGTTCTCCACACCATGGAATTTTCCATAGGACATGATGCCTGTGAATGCCTTGGTTTCTTGGGTAACTAGTTGTATGTGTAGTCCACCCTCTTTGTTGCACTCCCCGATTTTTACTTCGAGTGCTCTAACTACCTCTGTTGAAAGAGGTTTGTGTATGTAATTTCGTACACTATGTCTTTGTTTGATAGCTTCTTCTATTGTCATGACTTCTTTGATGCAATTTGCCTGCAAAGATAAGGAAAAAAACAATATTAAAGGCAAATAATCAAGAAAAATCGCACTAACATATAATTTTTTTAAAAAGGAACATGATATCGTATCTTTTCTTGCGTAATCCAGAAATATTTGTTATCTTTGCACGAAAAGTACAATATAATACATTACTTTGTATGAAAATTCGAGAAGTAATGAAATTGCAGCGTAAGGTTTTGGGTATTACCCAGCAAGACCTCGCAGACATGTCTGAGGTAGCCATTTCTACCATCAAGCAGATAGAGAGCGGTAAAGGCAATCCTTCCCTATCGACGGTTGAAAAAATCATGGATATACTTGGCATGGAGGTTAAATATGAGATTCGTCAAACAGTTTAAGTACAGTAAGGATACTCTTTCTTCCTAGCCTGCCGGGGTTGAGCATTTGACCAACAATTCATATTTGAATGACATGATGAAATGAACCTATTTGTGCATCATTAAGGAAAGAATCCATAGATTCAATCGTAAATCTGAATGAGAAAGATGAAACTGACATATATATTCCATAGTGGTTTTGCAGTGGAGACACATTCCTGCATATTGGTTTTTGACTATTGGATGGATCCTGCCAATTGCTTGCCGGAGATTCTATCCAAGGGTAAGCCTGTGTATGTTTTTGCAAGTCATTTCCACGAAGATCATTTCTCTAGAGAAATATTTTCTTGGAGAAAACACTTTCCTCATACCCCGATGACTTACATTCTCTCCAAGGATATCATTCGGCATCGCAGATGTCAGAGAGAAGAAGCAGATGTCTTGATGGTTAAGGGAAACTCATGGTGCGACAAAAATATAAAGGTCATTGCTGCCGGAAGCAATGACAGTGGCGTGTCGTGGATTGTAGAGGTTGAAGGCAAACGCATCTTCCATGCTGGTGATTTGAACAATTGGTATGCCAGGTTCTTGACTGACAACTATAATGGTGGAACTATATGGAGTATGGAGTTTGGTGAGATAGACCCACTAAAAGACGAGAAGCAATACTTGGGTGAACTGGAAGACATCAGAAAAATAACAGATTGCTTTGATGTAGTCATGTTTCCTGTGGACGGCCGCATAGGTAATGGATATACCCGTGGTGCAAGACAGTTCATCGAGCAATTCCAGACAGGATTGTTTGTCCCTATGCACTTTGTGGCAAGCGGTTTCAAGAGTGCCTGGCGTATGAAGGAGTTCACAGATGCCAAGCAAATCCCGTTTTGGAAGATCGAGCGTGAGGGACAATCGTTAGACATACAGAATTAAAAATAGCATCATCATCATTGAAATAATCAGCATGAATACATTGCATAGTTATCTCATATATTATCTACTTGTCATCAATGCTGCCACATTTATCATATATGGTATAGACAAGTATAAAGCCAAGAAAGCCAAATGGCGTATTTCGGAGGCAACGCTTCTGACAATGGCAGCTGTGGGAGGAAGTATTGGAGCCTGGTTGGGTATGAAAGCCTGGCATCATAAGACGCAGCATCGGAAGTTCAAATACGGAGTTCCTATTATCCTGCTCATCCAGATTGCGCTGATGATATACTTTCACTTGAATCATTAACAAATCATTTAAACATTCATAAGCTACAATGAATCCAATTGATATAGCACTTAGCATAGCAACAAAAGCCCATGCCGGTCAACTTGACCGAGATGGCTATCCAGCCATTCTTCATCCATTGACAGTGGGACTGATGGGACATACAGACGAAGAGAAAATGGCAGGTTTTCTGCATGATGTGGTAGAAGACAGTCCTTATTCCTTTGATGATTTGCTTCATGAAGGAATCCCTACAGGCGTGGTGAATGCCATTCGCCTACTCACGCATAAGAAAGGAACAGATTATTATGATTACGTCCAAGGTATCATAGATTCTCAGAATCCCATTGCCCTGCAGGTGAAATACAACGACCTCCAGCATAATTTTGAACGTGGCAAGGCCTATCCAGACCTTCAGAAGAAGCATGGAAAGGCACTGGAAATGGTAAAGGCAGCCATTGAGGAATGCTCAAAGGTTGACATCTATCATGCGCCTGATGACAAGAAGACAGAAGTGGGCATCTTTGCCTGCGGATGTTTCTGGGGAACGCAGCATCAGTTTCAGAAACAGCCTGGGGTAATCAATACCCTGGCTGGTTATACCGGTGGCAAAGAGGCATTCCCTTCCTATGCTGATGTTCGAGACCATAAGACACATCATGTAGAAGCCATCATCGTGGAGTTCAATCCCGAAGAGGTATCGTACGAGAGCCTATGCAAACTTTTCTTCGAGATTCATGACCCGGCACAGACTGATGGCGTGGGTCCTGACCTCGGTCCACAATACCGCAGCTGTATCTTCTATCGTAATGAATCCCAGAGGCAGACGGCAGAAAGGGTGATGCAATTGCTTCGCAACAAGGGCAATGAGGTGAATACCCTCCTTTTACCCGAGGAGACATTCTATATTGGCGAAGCCTACCACCAGCACTACTACGAGAAAACCGGCGGTGAGCCATATTGCCATGTGAGAACAAAGAAGTTCTGAAAATGACTTAATGAATAACAAATATAAACAACGAAATATGAAACTTAACAAAATCCATCATGTAGCCGTGATTTGCTCCGACTATGAGAAATCCAAGCATTTCTATACAGATGTGCTCGGAATGAATATAGTAAGTGAAAATTATCGTGAAGGACGTGACTCCTGGAAGGCAGACTGCTGGCTTGATGACTCGTATGTCATAGAGCTCTTCTCCTTCCCTAATCCACCTGCACGTCCTTCCTATCCGGAAGCTGCCGGTCTGCGCCATCTTGCTTTTGAGGTGGATGATTTTTCGGATACAATTGATGAACTTGACAGTAAAGGCATCGCTCATGAACCCATCCGTACAGATGAATATACTGGCAAGCGATTTGTATTCTTCAGTGACCCAGATGGTTTGCCGATAGAACTGTATGAAAAATAAAAAACTGTTCAAACGTATCTGATACAATGCAGCAAGTAAACATTCAATATTACAGTTCGCCTTGTGGAGAAATTATCCTGGCATCGGTGGGCGATGAATTATGCCTTTGTGATTGGAATGAAATGCCATGTGCAGAGCGCAATAAGCTTCGGCTTTCGCGGTATATGAAGGCTGAGTTCAAGATTGAAACATCCACTATCTTGGAACTGGCCAAGACGCAATTGGACGAATATTTCACCGGCAATCGCAAGACATTCGATATTCCGTTGCACCCTGTAGGAACTGATTTTCAGAAAAAAGTATGGCATGCATTGCTCAACATACCCTACGGAGAAACAAAAAGCTATAAGGAAATAGCCATGAGTATGGGTAACCCCAATGGCACAAGAGCCGTTGCTGGTGCTATCGGAGCTAATGGTATCTGCATTTTCATTCCCTGCCATCGTGTTATCGGCAGTAATCATTCCCTGACAGGTTTTGCCGGAGGATTGGATGCGAAGAGAAGGTTGTTGGAGCTTGAAGCAGAACATAAACAACTTAAAATGTTGATTTTCAAATAAGAAAAAATACAAAAACAAAAGAAATGAACATCAAGTCAATAGGTAGTAAAATCAAGGGAAATCCTAAGATGGTAGAGGGTACGGTATATTCCATGCTCATCATCTGTAGTATTTCCCATTTCTTGAATGATATGATTCAGTCGATTATCCCTTCCATCTATCCGATTGTGAAGGATAAGTTCGACTTTTCGTTTGCACAGATAGGTATCATCACGCTGGTCTTCCAGATGACGTCTTCCATCCTGCAACCTTTTACGGGGCTTTATGCTGACAAGCATCCCCGTCCCTATGCTCTTTCCCTCGGCATGTGCTTCACCTTGGTGGGCTTGCTCCTGCTGGCTTTTGCCGAGAATTATTTTCTGATTCTCCTGGCTGTGAGCGTCGTAGGTCTGGGCTCATCCGTGTTTCATCCCACAGCTTCAAGAGTGGCACAGATGGCATCGGGAGGCAAGAAGAGTCTGGCACAATCTATCTTTCAGGTGGGCGGCAATGGCGGATCGGCAGTAGGTCCGCTGCTGGCTGCCATCATCATCCTGCCTTTCGGACAGCATGCCATCTCCTGGTTTGCCCTTGCAGCCCTCCTCGCTGCCATCATCATGGTAAGATTGGGAGTCTGGTACAAGGCACGACTGGCTTACGTGGTGAACCATCCGCAGAAACAACCGCTTCTCAATACCCATATTTCCAAAAGGGTGAAGTATTGGGCACTGTTTATCCTCATCATGCTCGTGTTCTCCAAGTATTTCTATACGGCGTGCATCACGAGCTACTTCACCTTCTTCCTGATGGATAAGTTCGGAGTTTCGGTACAGACTTCACAGCTGTGTCTCTTCGTGTTCCTTGCTGCCTTTGCCATAGGAACAGTGGCAGGAGGAATGCTGGGTGACAAGTTCGGCAGAAAGTATGTCATCTGGTTTTCCATTCTGGGAGCAGCACCTTTCGCCATCGCCATGCCTTTCGTCAACTTCACGTGGACCATCATCTTTACCTTCCTGTCAGGATTGATCATAGCCTCGGCTTTCTCTTCCATCGTGGTATATGCCACCGACCTGATGCCAGATAAAGTAGGACTGATAGCCGGCATTTTCTTCGGACTGATGTTTGGTTTGGGAGGTTTGGGCTCTGCTTTCTTCGGCTGGTTAGCAGACAAGACGAGCATCGAGTTTATCTTCCAGGTGAGTGCCTTCCTGCCATTGCTCGGCATCATAGCAGGATTCTTGCCGAATACACAGAAGAAAAGCGTTGAAGAAACGGATGAAAACGCAAAGTAAATGAAAAACTAAAATGAAAAGAGAATATTAACAAATGGAACAAGAAGAAAAGAAACAGAAATCTCAAGCTGCAGAGAATCAGGCATCCTGCTCGTCTCTGCAGCCAGTTGCACCACATCCTTTTATTTCTGTCATACCGCTGGCAGTACTTATCACCCTCATCGTCCTGGTTGTCAAAATCTTCCCTGATGATGCCCTGGCTGGTGCCTCTCAGGTGGCCCTCATGATAGCCACAGCCGTTTGTGTAGCACTCGGTATGGGCATCTATAGGATGAAATGGAATATCTTTGAAGAGATGATCAAAAAGACCGTGGGCGATGCCGGAGTATCTATCCTGATCCTGCTGCTCATCGGAATGATGTCAGCTACCTGGATGATCAGTGGTGTGGTACCCACATTGATATATTATGGTGTACAGATCATGTCGCCAACCTTTTTCCTTCCCTGCGCATGCATCATCTCCAGCATCATTTCTGTGATGACGGGAACCTCATGGACCACTATTGCCACCATCGGTATTGCTCTGATGGGAATCGGTGATGCCCTGGGAATACCAGCCCCCTACACCGCTGGAGCTATTATCTCCGGTGCCTATTTCGGGGATAAACTCTCGCCTATGAGCGATACCACCGTCCTTGCTTCGAGTATAGCCGGAGCGGATCTCTTCTCACATATCCGCTATATGCTCTATACTACCATACCAAGCATCCTGCTCTCGCTGGTACTCTATCTCATCATCGGATTCTGTTATGATTCCAAGCCAGTGGATATCAGCCAGTATCTTACCGGTCTGAGTCATGGTTTCAATATCTCTCTGTTTACCATGCTCGTTCCGGCTTTTACAGGATGGCTCATCTACCGCAAGACTCCATCTCTCATCACACTTCTTCTTTCAGCCCTTTCAGCATGCATCTGTGCTCTCATCCTCCAGCCGGAAGTGCTCGTAAAGATAGCAGGTGAAGACAGCATCTCTGCCAAAAGCCTCTTTGAAGGAATCATGACCACCTGCTATACCCATACCCAGGTAGATTGCGGTATGGCTAACATCAATGATCTCGTAGCCACCCGAGGTATGGCTGGCATGCTCAATACCATCTGGCTCATCCTCTGTGCCATGTGTTTCGGTTCATGTATGGTAGCCAGCGGCATGCTCCACGCCATTACACACATGCTCCTGAAAAGCATCCACAGCACCGTATCACTTGTCTGCAGCACCGTGACATCAGGCGTCTTGCTCAATCTCGTAATGGGTGACCAGTTCCTGAGCATTATTATGAATGCATCTATCTATAAGGATGAATATGCCGAACGAGGCTACCGTCCGGAACTCTTGAGCCGAAGTACAGAGGATAGCGCTACCGTAACGAGCGTATTGGTTCCATGGACAGCCTGCGGTATGACGCAGAGTACGGTTCTTGGTATCCCGACACTTGTCTATCTCCCCTTCTGCTTCTTCAACATCATCAGTCCTTTGATGAGTTGTCTGGTTGCCATCCTTGGCTTCGTACCCAACCCACAACCCAAGGAAAACAAAGCATCTGCAGCGCAAGAGTCTGATATCCATTAATATGAATAGGAGATTCATAGATTCCCAATGACGGCAAGCAGACGCCTATGAGAGGGCATCCTGTATTCATTGCCCAGCATGCTACAGGCTGCTGTTGCCGTGGTTGTTTCTTCAAATGGCATCATATACCTGCCGGAAGACAGCTGACAGGAGAGGAACAGCAGTATGCTGTAGCAGTACTGATGGCATGGATTGAAAAACAGGTGAACGCAACAGCTCCTGCAGTCAACGTCAAGGAAAGTGCGATGTTAAGCACATTGAGGTTAAGTAATCTTTCTTGAAGTGCTATGCAGCTTTTAAGATACATTCATTGCATCGAGAAAATAATTAAAACTGGGGGCTAGTCCTGATTATGGGGCTAGCCCTTTTTTTATGTGTAAATTTACGATGGAATGAATGATGATGTTTTTTCATTAACAAAGAAGCCTGCTGACAAGCATTGGCAGCAGACTGTCACTCTTTAGAAACAAGAAAGTAAATGAATTGTATAGCCGCTGTATCCGAGACGTAATCTTTCTGTTCTACCTTTGCACCCGAGATTACTAATTATAAATTCTATATAATAATAAGGTAGAAAATGAGAAAGCAACGTATGAAGAAATGCTTCTTTGCGATGACATTATGTTGTGTGGCTGGAAGCATGTATGCCCAGTCGGCACAGGATGGTAGCAAGACTGCTGAAAAGAAAAGTTCTGTAAAAGGGAAAAAAATACAGAAGTCGAAGTTTAGTGACGATCCGATAGAACTGAATAACGTAGTTGTTACAGCCTTGGGTATCAAGAGAGAGGAAAAGAGTCTCGGCTATGCTACGCAAACCGTATCTGGTTCTGATATTACTGCAACCATGCCAACCAACTGGTCGCAGGCTTTGCAGGGTCAGGTAGCCGGATTGAATGTCATTTCAGCAGGTGGTCCCCTTTCATCAACCCAGATTAATCTCCGTGGTAACGTATCTATGAATATGGATGGAAACGGAGCCCTTATCGTAGTTGATGGTGTGCCACTTTCCAGTCCTATGAACAATCCCGGTGGTTCTTATGGTGCTGGAGGCAACTCTGAAGGTTCTATTGACTTCGGTAATGGTTTTTCTGATTTAAATCCAGATGACATTGAGAGTATTCAGGTTTTGAAAGGTGCATCCGCTTCTGCCCTTTATGGATCCAGAGCTGCCAATGGTGTAATCATGGTTACTACCAAGTCAGGAAAAAAAGCCAAGAAGGGATTAGGTATCAGCTATAACTTTAATAATTCCTGGGAGCAGGCAGCCCACTTTCCTGATTACCAGTATGAATTCGGACAGGGGGTGGCCAAGAACATCGGTTCTAAAGGCACTCAGTGGGAAGGTTTGCCTTATTATTCCTATGGTGCCAGTGATGATGGTTTGGCTAGCACCAGTGGCACCAGTTCGGCTTTCGGCGCAAAGTTCGACGGACAGATGTTCTATCAGTATGATCCTGAAAAAGAAGGCCGTGCTGATGTGGCTACTCCTTGGAGAGCCTACAAAGACAACCACTCAGGATTGTTCCAGACTGGTCATACGATGACAAACTCTCTGGCTCTTACGGGTAACAGCAATACAGGCAATATGCGAATCTCTCTTACTCACAGCAAGAGTGAGTGGATATTGCCTAATTCGGGATACCAGCGCCTCACTGCAGCTTTCGCCGGTTCACAGCAGATTTCCAAGCGTGTGAAGATCAATGCCCGTATGAGTTATACTTACAGAGATGTGGAGAATACTCCACAGCTTACTTACAATTCCAACTCTTTGAGCTATTTCCTGATATTCATGAATCCTAACTTCAACCTCGACTGGTTTAAGCCAATGTGGTATAAGGGTAAGGAGAATATCAAGCAGATACGACCATTCTCCAGTTATCTACCAAATCCATACGTTTTGCTTTATGAGGCAACCAACCCTGCAAAGAAACACAGTTTCAATGGTAATATTTCTGCTAATTTTACCATCAACCGTTTTCTGGATTTGCAGTTACGCTCCGGCCTCCAGGCTACTGCCCAGCAGCAGGAGCAGCACAGACCTTGGGATGACAAGTCTTTCCCTACAGGTTTCTTCAAGAAGCAGAACATCTTTGACTACGAGGTAAACTCTGATTTGCTGTTGTCTTACCACAACAGTTTTGAGAATGGTCTCAATGTCAATGCCTCTGTCGGTGGAAACATGATGCAGTCATATTATGATTTGCTATCGGCTTCTGTTACCGGCTTGAACACGCCTGCCGTATATAGTCTGGCTAATGGAGTTTCCAGTCCATTGGTAACAACAACAATCCGCAAAAAACGTGTCAACTCTCTCTATTTCATGGCCAACCTTGCTTATCAGGAGATGTTGTTCCTTGACATAACAGGACGCAACGACTGGTCATCCACCTTGCCTCGCAAGAACCGTTCTTTCTTCTATCCTTCTGTGGGCTTGAGTGCTGTGCTGAACAGCATGATGAAGATGCCGAAGTGGGTGAATCTGTTGAAGGTACGTGCTTCCTGGGCACAGGTTGGTAATGATACACAGCCTTACAAGACTTCACCTTATTATACAACAAGTGATTTCTCGGGTTCTCTGGTTAAGCCGGGCACGCTCTACAATGCTGATTTCAAGCCGGAGATGTCAACCAACTGGGAAGGTGGATTGGATTTCAAGGCTTTTGGCAGCCGTTTGGGATTAGACGTTACCTATTATTATAACCGCACCAAGAATCAGATTCTCAATGCTCCTTTTGATCCTACTACGGGTTATACCAAGGGTACCATCAACTCGGGATGTGTGAGCAACAGAGGTGTGGAGATTGTACTCCGTGGTACTCCTGTCAAGACGAAAGACTGGCAGTGGGATATGACCGCTACCTGGTCAACCAATAAAAACAAGATAGAATCGCTTTCCGAATTTGCCGATGAGCGACAGATTCTCGGTTCTTATGTCAGTGGCAATGTAAGCATCATCGGTACCAAAGGTGGAACCACCGGCGATATCTGGGGCTATAAGCTCAAGCGTAATGCTCAGGGTGAGGTGATTATTACCGCTGCCGGTTTGCCTGCCCGTCCTTCAGAGATTGAATATGTGGCATGTGCCTTACCCGACTGGGAGGGAGCTTTCAATACCTCTCTGCGATTCAAGAACTTGTCCTTCTCCATGCAATGGGATGGTAAGGTTGGCGGCAAGACCTATTCGCAGTCTCATCACAAGATGTGCGAACAGGGACACCTGTCTGAAACCCTGAATGGCAGGAAACCTGGAACCAGTCTCTATCTGGATATTACAGATCCTGATGTGCTGAAACTCTTTGAACAGCAGAAAATTACCCCTGTTGCTGGAGTATACTGCATAGCACCGGGTGTAGTTGATAACGGGGATGGAACTTACAGTCCGAACAGGAAACTTGTCACCTTGGAGTCCTACTATAAGGAGTATTACCGCATCGGAAATGTAGAAACCAATACTTTCAGCACTACTTATCTCAAGCTCCGTGAGGTCCGTCTCGACTATCAGTTGCCTAAAAAATGGCTGAAGAATACTTTCATCTCCAATGCTTCGGTGGGTGTGTATGGCCGCAATCTGCTTTGCATCACCAGTTATCCGATGTTTGATCCAGAGACAACATCTCTTGATGGTAATACTTTTGTGCCTGGTGTTGAGGTCGGTACGCTTCCTACAAGCCGTTCTTGGGGTGTAAATCTCAAGGTAGATTTCTAATTGAGAATATGATGTAATGAACAAAATAAAGAAAGAATCGATGAAAAAGATTTTCAGAAATATAATGATGCTGATGGCCGTGCCTGCTATGCTGATGACTACGGCATGTGAATCAATGGACGATACCAATGTGGATCCTACCCGCATGAACTCTGCCAATGCCGGTAGTTTTATGGATCCTCTCATTTATGGCATGGGCACCTATACCTGGTCCCGGTATAACAGTTGGACTTTCCAACTGATGCAGTGTCTGGTTACCACTAACTCTACTAGCGGTGTAGGTTGGTTCAATATCAGTGATACCGCCGGTGATGGCGTCTGGACCAATTATTACAAGTGGAATACCAATGCCAAGGCCATCTATGACGAAGCCGTAAAGGTGGGTGATCCGAACTATCAGGCGATTGCGTTGACCCTCAGATGCTGGATATTCGAGAATACGACTGATGCCTTTGGGGATGTACCGGTACAGGAGTCTTGCCGTGGTGAGGAACAGCTCTATTATCCTAAGTTTGAGTCTCAGGCAGATGTCTACAGGTTTATCATCGATAGCCTGGATGTGGCAAACAGCAGGTATAATCTCCAGAAGGGATTACAGTTCAACACCAATGGTGACAAGATGTATTGCACCAGCAGTTCTGATTTGGAGGGCATCCTGAAGTGGAAGAAGTTTACCAACTCTTTGCGTTTACGCGCTTTGCTGCGTGTCATCGACTCTGAGGAATTGGGTAATCTGGCAAAGGCTGAGTTGAAGAAGATGATGGCAGATCCTGCTACTTATCCGGTTTTTGAATCGAATGATGACAATGCCAAGGTACATATCTCCGGTATTGCTCCTGATGAAGCTCCAATGACCCGTCCTTCTGACCTCTCTTCCTATAAATCTCTTTCCGAGTTCTTCATCAATCGCCTTCAGGCATGGAAGGATCCTCGTCTGGCTGTCTTTGCAAAACAGGCAACCAACAAGAATCCTGAAACTGGCAAAAACGAGAAATCCTATATAGGCTTACCTAGTGGTTATGATGTGGAGCCTACATTCACCGCCTCTTCTCCTAATGCGGCTAATCTTGCCACTGCACCACAGGATATCCAGTGTCTCACCTATGCCGAGGTGCTCTTTATCAAGGCAGAGCTGGCACAGCGTGGTCTTATCTCCGATGATGCCAAGCAACTCTATGAAAAGGCTGTTACTGCTGCGATTACGCAATGGGGTGTAGAGGTTCCTGAGGCATATTTTGAGAATGAGAAGGCTGCGTATGACGGAACTTTGCGCCGTATCATGGAACAGAAGTTTTATGCGCTCTTCTTCATTGATTTCCAGCAATGGTTCGAGTATAACCGTACGGGTTATCCTGATGTTCCGAAGGGTCCGGGTGTGGATGCCTCATTACACATGCCATACCGCTTCAAGTATCCTGCCATCCTGCAGCGTATGAACCGTGAACACTATCTCGAGGCTGTTCAGTCTATGGGAGGTGATGATTTCGATACGAAACTGATTTGGCAGAAGAGGCCAGAATTATAATATGTTGAATTTAAGGTAATGAAAGGATTAAAAAAGATGAAAGTAAGATTGTTTTTGATGGCAGCACTGCTGATGGCTGTTGCTGCCCAGATGGATGCACAGGAAAAGAAAGAGTTTACGCTCGAAGTATATGGTGGAGAGATTCCTGATGTCAAGCCTGCTTTTGAAGAGGAACATTTTCTAGGTGGCGAAATCACCAGAAAATGGAATACATTCCTATGTAACTATACTCATACCTATGATGTAGAGGTGGGATTGAGTGCTTCGGGCACTGAGTTTAGAAAACCTGCCGTATTCAAGGCGGTTGAGCGTGTGAACAAATATGTAAAGAAGAGCTTTAAGTCGCATCAGATGACCCGAGAGGAGGCAACACGTATCATGACTCATGTTCTGGATTGTGCCAACATTATCTGTCTGGAGAATGATACGGCTGCATTGGAACAGGCTGCCGGTGATACCAGGACTGCTGAAGAGGCTTTGGCTTTCTTTGACCAGATAAAATTGATAAACGTTTAAGTTGGGATGTGATGAATAAGATACTGAATAAAATTATATTGTTAGTGTTTGTTGGGGCAATGCCATTGGGCAGTGTTGCCCAACAGACTTCTTCTTTTGTTTTCTCCGGCAAGGTAAAAGACTGTAAGGGTAAGGGTATAGCCGGTGTTGTAGTAAATAACGGCAGGAGTTTTGTACAGACCAATTCTCAGGGAGAATGGTCCTTGCCTACTGATACCAATGTCTGCAAGTTCGTCAGCATTTCTACTCCTTCGGCTTATGTTCTTCCTTGCCAGAAGAGTCTTGCAAAGGGCTTTTATGTTCGTGTTGACCAGCTTGTAAAAGAAGATAGCCGGCATGATTTCGTCTTGGAGAAAAGGAAAAAGCCATCTGACAAGTTCTATTATATTGCAATCTCCGACCCTCAGGTCAAGAATGAGCATGATATGAACCGCTGGAAGCAGGAATCTATCCGCGATTTGAAGGCTTATGTGGATACCTTGAGCCGTCAGCGTGAGGTGGTGGCAAATACCTTGGGCGACCTGGTCTTCGACAGCATGAACCTTTATGGTGAATATGCCGCTTCGTTTGATGGCATCAGGATGACCACTTTCCAGTGTATCGGCAATCATGATTTCGACAAGCGTTATCAGGATTTGCATAACATGGCTCTTGGCACTCCTGTATATGGAGAGCAATATTACCACCGTTTCTTCGGACCAACCAATTATTCTTATAACATCGGTAAGGTTCACGTTGTTACTTTGAAGAATATCAATTACGTGGGCCACAAGAAGTATATCGAGGCTATCACAGATGCTGATCTGGATTGGCTGAAACGCGATCTGAGTTTTATTACCAAGGGTTCTCTGGTTATCCTCAATATGCATGCTGCCGTATGGAACAGCATAGAGAACGAGGGAAATGTACGCAATGCCGGTGAGCTGGCTGATGTCTTGAAGGATTATCAGGTGCATGTATTGACTGGTCATACTCACTATTTCCAGAACAATGCGGTGGATGCCCAGCTGATGGAGCACAATATCGGTGCAGCCTGTGGTGCCTGGTGGAAGAGTCAGGTTAACCGTTGTGGTGCACCTAATGGTTATCTGGTGATGGATGTGGACGGAACCCAACTGAAATGGCACTATAAGTCTACTGGTCATGGCATGGATTATCAGATGCGTGTTTATGGTAAAGGAGAAATGTTGAGCCAGCCGCAATATGTAGTGGCAAATGTCTGGGATTGGGATCCTGCCTGCAAGGTGGAATGGCTGCAGGATGGCAAACCGATGGGCATGATGGAGAAATTTACTGATGTTGATGAAGTTTATGCCGTGAGCAAAAAGCATCAACCGGGTCTTACTGTTACCGGCCATCTGTTCAGAGCCTTGCCTTCTTCTGGTGCCAAGAGCATTACGGTTGTATTCACCAACCGTTTTGGTGAGAAATTTGAACAGACAGTTATGATTACGAATCCGAAAGTACAGACCCGTATTGTGGCTCATCGCGGATATTGGGATACAGAAGGGTCTGCCCAAAACTCAATTGCGTCTTTGCGCAAGGCTGCAGATGCCAAGGTGTATGGCTCCGAATGTGATGTACATATCACGGCAGATAGTGTCATCATCGTGAATCATGATCCTAAAATCAATCATCTGGTCATTGCCGATTCTAAGTATGCTGACCTGAAGACCCAACTTCTTAAAAATGGTGAAGAGGTATCTACTCTTGAGCAGTATCTGAACGAACTGAAGAAGCATCCGGCTATACAGCTGATTCTTGAAATCAAAAGACAGCCTTTGCAGCAGGATGAAGACAGGCTCACCCGCAAAACGGTTGAGATGGTTAACCGTATGGGGTTGGCAAAGCAGGTAGAATATATCTCTTTCAGTTCAGCAGCCTGTGCATTGGTACGTCAATTGGATGCCAACGCTATAGTCTATTATGTGAACGGCAATTTCACTCCTGCAGAGGTAAAGAAACTTGGCTATCAGGGCATTGACTACAACTATAAGATACTTTTCAAGCATCCTGAATGGATCAGAGAGGCTCATGAATTAGGCTTGAAGGTAAATGGATGGACTCCTGATGATGATGAAATCACAAGGAAACTCATTGAAATGAATGTTGATTTCATTACAACTAACAAGCCGGTAGAAACACAGAAATTGGCAAAGTCATTACCTGCTCCTATTTCAAAGTGAAGCTTGGCAATGCCGAGGTCCATCTTGGTATATCCTACCATTGAGAAGCCTCTCTTGGCAAGAACTTTGGGTTTACAACCAGCTTTTGTACCTTCCTGGTCTTGCAGGAAGAATGAGAACTTCTGCTGATTGATGGCAGTGGGAGCAAGAAGAGCTGCTTCCACGCCCTTTCGGAACCATGAAGGAGAATTGCTGGTTGCATTGCTCACCTGTTCCATGGTCTTGATTTTGTGACTAACCCCTTGTGACTCTCCGTATCCCAAGGCAATCATGCATGTCAACTTCTCCCCTTTTTCAATCTTGTAGGCTTCATTCACCTTGCGATAGCTTAATCCTGCCCAGCAGGTGTTGAGTCCTAGGGCTTGGGCAAGCAGCACAAGCTGTTCGCCATAATAGCCAATACGCTCATCAAGATCGTCGTCTTTTTGCCCTGCCATTACGAGATAGTTCTCCACGCCATGGAATTTTCCATATGACATAATGCCGGAGAATGCCTTGGTTTCTTGGGTAACCAGTTGTATGTGAAGGCCACCCTCTTTGTTGCACTCCAAGATTTTTTCTTCAAGTGCTCTAACTACCTCAGTTGAAAGAGGTTTGTGTATGTACTTTCGTACACTATGTCTTTGTTTGATTGCTTCTTCTATAGTCATGATTTCTATAATGAATTGTGCATGCCTTCCCTATCGACGGTTGAAAAAATCATGGATATCCTTGGCATGGAGGTTAAATATGAGATTCGTCAAACCGTTCAGACGAGGAGAAGTAATTTTCAGCAAAATATCAAAGAGGTAAATATAGGCTAGAATTTTCATGTCCAAAACTCTTCTTCGCCAGTGGGTTGCATCTTGCTCCCGCACTTTGGGCAAGTATGCATATCCCACCTGTGAATCCTGTCAGAACCACATCTTAGACATAGCCTTCCTACAAGAGAATTAAAACTAGGTGCAGCATCACCAATTACTCCACCCACCACAAGAGGTACTATGTTTCTGCAGTCAGGACAAGACATGGCTTCGATATGCTGTCCCATGAAGCCACGTCCCTCATATACTTCGGTCTCGTACCCACAATCCTGGCATCTGAATATCTTCTTTTGTGACATAAATAATCTCCTTTCTTACCATTTTAATACCCAACTTGCATCGGAGTATTTTCCTATAATCTCTGCGTCCTTGATGACATGAAGCTGGTGGACATACTCTTTAGTCCTAGTCATAAGCCATAAGATTGCTGAGTTCATCGAGTGAGCTGTGGTGCTTTCTGGAACACCCATGTTGTTCATCGCCATTAAATCTCCTTCAAGAGCTTGCTGACGATATTTGTTTGCCGTTTCACGTTCCTTTTTCATTTCTGTAATCTCAACTTGGGTGCAAAGGTACAACTTTAATTTTGAATTTCGACACCCTAAAGATACAAAAAGAAAAGGCAGCTGCAAGCATCTTCACAAACGCCTACAACTGCCATCTCTATAATATATATGGAAACTTCTTTCTACAATTCTCTCAAATTTTCATGAAACCAAGCACATGTTAGAAATTGCCAAGGAAAAGGGCATACCAGTATGGATATATAAATATTAAAAATTTGGATAATACATATATAATTAGTAACTTTGCACTCATGAAGAATTTTGCAGCGATAGATTTTGAGACTGCCAACCAGCAACGAACCAGCGTTTGCTCCGTAGGCATTGTGATAGTAAGGGATGGTGAGATTGTGGATAGCTACTACAGTCTCATCAAGCCAGAGCCTGAGTATTATTCCTATTGGAATACAAGGGTACATGGACTAACCATGGAGGATACCATGAACGCCAGGGTATTTCCAGAGGTATGGGCTGAGATTCAGCCAAAGATTGAGGGATTGCCATTGGTGGCTCACAACTCTCCCTTTGACGAGGGATGCCTGAAGTCTGTGTTCCAAATGTATCAGATGGACTATCCCGATTATGAGTTCCATTGCACATGCCGAGCCTCCAGAAGGAAGTTGGGATCTCTCCTACCCAACCACCAACTACAAACTGTAGCTGCTTATTGCGGGTACGACCTAACCCAACACCATAATGCCCTGGCTGACGCAGAGGCTTGTGCTTGGATTGCCAGGGAACTACTATAACTCTTACAACTCATTTTAACAAAAAGTCCCTCATAAAAGTGTATATGTAGTCCCAAAAGTCCCTCATAAAAGTGTGTTAATCTTTCAAAACGTCCCTCATAAAAATGTGATGTATTTTGCTATTTCATTAATTTTCAGTATATTTGCAGCCAAAAACGCAATATATGGAAAGATTTATCATGCAAGACCTCATTGCTTGGAAAAACCGAGAGGATAGAAAACCCCTTATTCTGTTGGGAGCAAGACAAGTTGGCAAAACTTATATCTTGAAGGAATTTGGGCAACGTGAGTTTGAAAATGTGGCCTACATTAACTGTGACAACAATGCCATGGCTAAGGATTTGTTTGCTTCAGACTATAATATAGATCGCATCCTTCTCACCATCGGAGCTATTACTGGTGTTAATATAGAAGCCGGCAAGACCCTCATCATTATGGATGAAATACAGGAGCTGCATCGTGGACTTGCCTCGTTGAAGTATTTCTGTGAAAATGCACGGGAGTATCATGTGGCAGTAGCCGGTTCCCTTCTCGGCTTGTCTCTTCATCAGGGAGAATCCTATCCTGTGGGAAAGGTTAACACCCTGGAAATGTATCCGATGACATTCGAGGAGTTTCTGTGGGCACGTGGTTTCAAGCAGCGTATGGATCTGCTGCAGCATGGAATGTGGGATGTGGTAAAATCGCTCAGAACACTCTATATTCAGCATCTTCGTGAATATTACCTTGTTGGCGGTATGCCCGAAGCCGTAAATAAGTTCATAGAAACCAATGATGCAAATGCCGTAAGGGAAGTACAGGAGGAAATTATTCGGGCCTACGAAAAAGACATTTCCAAGCATGCACCAAAGGAGCAGGTAGTAAGAATCAACCAGGTATGGAACTCCATCCCTTCCCAACTAGCCAAAGAGAATAAAAAGTTCATCTATGGTGTTGTAAAACAAGGTGCCAGAGCCAAGGATTATGAGTTGGCAATCCAATGGCTCATAGATGCAGGACTGGTATATAAAATCAGCAGGGTGAAGACTTTGGGGCTTCCTCTGAAGATTCATGAGGATGTCAGTGCCTTCAAATTGTATCTCTTGGATTGTGGACTGCTGGGGGCTATGAGTAAAACTCCGCCAGCCATGCTTCTGCTGCCTAGTAATGACAATACCGGGAAAGGTGATTTTACGGAAAACTTCGTTTGCTGTCAGCTGGAATCGCTGCGCCAGATTCCTATATATTATTATAGTAAGGAAAACAGCCAGCTGGAACTAGACTTTGTCATTCAGGTAGGAATGCAGGTCATACCGGTAGAAGTGAAGGCAGAGGAGAATCTTCAGTCAAAGTCTTTGAAAGCGACTATAGCCAAATATCCCGGCATGAAAGGCTTGCGCTTTTCCATGAGCGACTATCGGGAGCAGGACGGCATCACAAATGTACCACTCTACGGGGCAAGAGGATATTTGGAAGCATTCTTCTAAAAACAAATACCGGTTGCCTATCTGACACGTATCCAGACAGGCTCTTACAGTTTCAAAACATAAAAGCATGCCAGGAGAAATAAAGGAGCAAACAGACCTCGAAGGAGGAGAATACAATTTTTCAAACCATCGCCATGCTCTGGCTGATTCTGGAAATCTCTATAACCAAGGCATTGGAGATATTAAAAATCAATTAATATGGCACTAGACATAAAAACACGGGAAAATGAAGAAGTCAGGAATTTCGTTAAGAGTAGCCTTCCAGGAAAAGAAGTATACTGCAACTCCCTTAAATCCATGACAATGCTTTTTGAACTGATTGACGGTCGCGAATTACACATAGCATGTCTTTGCTTGCTCCTGCCGCAGCTGCCATATCATACATGGTTATCTTGGAGTCCTCACCTGTCTTGTTAACCTGAAACTTAAAAGCAACCAAATCTGAACAACAGGTAAATTGGAATACCTGAATTAGATACATTGGAGACTGAATAATATAATTATTCTTTGTCTATTCGTTTAAGTTCTGTTTTCATCTTTTTACCATAGGCTTCGCCTCGTGGAGCAAGATATTGAAAGAATATAGTATCGCCAGAAAACTCAATTTCTAGAGTAAATAGTGCTCTATAGTCACCTAAACGAATTCTATATATATTACGATACCCAACAAGTTTCTTGCAGTCAGAGATATCTTGAATACCTTTGGCTGCTTTAACTTCTACTATCGTACGTCTTAAAGAATCGAGCATCTTGCCTGAAAGACGTTTGGAAGCTTTGACAAAGGCTTTGGAAAATTCGACATTCATACGCCTAACCACTTTTCAAAATCTTCTTGTTCTTCTTTGTTGGCACGGATGAGACCCTCTGGCTGCTCTTTTCTTAATTTAGCATAGAGCTTTGCGTCTTCGTAATCTTCGGCTATGCCATTGAGTATATCCTCAATATAGTTTTTGAGGTTGGTTCCCTTCTGAATAGCCATAATGGATAGAGTCTTAAAAGTATCATCTTTTAAGTCAATGATCTTTCTTTTAGAAGGTGTTACTGAAACTGTACTCATAAGTGTATTTATTTAAATGGTTCTACTTTGGTGCAAAGATACATAATATATTTCATATATATGGTATATCTCTATGTATAATTAATAAAGATTAATAGTTAGATGGATGATAAAACTGCTTTTCAACACATTAAGTATTTTGAAGAAGAAACATGGCAAGGCACTGGAAATGATTAAGGCAGCCATCAATCATGTGCTTGATGTTGTGTGTGCGTAAACAGGTTGCATAAAGTGTGCAAACGTTTGCACAAAGAAATGTAGCCTTTTTGAAACTTTTTCTTGCTTCGTATTGGATTTTCTCTTAAATTTGCAGCCGAAAAAAGATACCAACTAGCGAACGATGGCTAAGTTTAATATAACTAAATATAAAAGTAAAGATATGATGAAGCAAACATTCATAAAATCAGCAATGTTGCTGCTGCTGATCCTTTCAACGGCAGCGACGCGAGCGCAGGAGGTCGCTCTGAAGACCAACTTACTGGGATGGGCTTCTACATCTGCCAACGCCGGCATAGAAATCGGCACGGGCAAGAAAACAACCTTCCAACTCTTCGGAACCCTGAACCCCTGGAAGTTCTCGGGCGACAAGAAGATGAGATTCTGGAATGTTATGCCAGAATACAGATGGTACACCTGCCAGAAGTTTGGAGGCCATTTCTTCGGAATCCATGCCCTAGGCGGTGAATACAACATTAAAAACATTGACATGCCCTTCGGCATCCTGCCGAAAACTCTGGAGGGCAGGCACTATGAAGGCTGGTATGTAGGTGGAGGCCTTACCTACGGCTATCAGTGGTTGCTTAATAAGCACCTCAATTTCGAAGGGTCTATCGGTTTGGGATATGCCTACAGTCCTTACAAGCTTTACGGACGATGCGAAAAATGTCTCGACAAAGACCACCGCAACTATGTGGGCCCTACAAAAGCCGCACTATCTCTCATATACGTGTTCTAAGAATTTTATTTAACTGTTGTTTTAACTGACAATATAAACACGTAATAACTAGACAGAATACAAAAAAATTTAGGGAAATCATAATATGGATAAAATGAAGCTTTATGCGGTCATTTCGCCTCTCTGCATACTCTTTTCTCAGGGCATCATGCCTGCTCAGGCTCAACAGCTGGCAGGGGGTAAGATTCAGGTAGACAGCGTCCTGGCACGCAAGAACGGCAACCGGATGGACGTTGCCTTCCGTATGAATCTGAACGATTTGAAGATGAAATCAGAGCAGCAGATTGTTTTCACACCGGTAATGGTAGGAACTGATTCTATTGCTCTCAACCCTATCATCATCCAGGGTAGAAACCAGGCAGTAAGATACCGCCGACTTGCCGACAGCAAGAAGAATCCGCAGGCACAGGTTCTTACCCGCAAGAACAAGACCAGTCAGCAGGTTTACTTCGCCCAGTCTGTTCCTTATCAGAAATGGATGAAGAAGTTCAAACTCTCGGTGAAAGAAGATCTCTGCGGATGCGGCAACCTGATAGAACAGGACAATACGCCGATTGCGGATATCGACCGTACACCGAAGATTACGAAGGATTTCTTTGTGCAGCCGAAGGCGGAAGCCAAGAAGGTGAGAGCCGAAAAGGGTGAAGCCTATCTCAGCTTTGTGGTTAACAAGAGTAATATTCTTGCCAACTTCCGTGAGAATGCTACTGAGCTGAAGAAGATTACTTCCACCATCGACCTGGTGAAGAACGATAAGAACGTTGAAATCACCGATATTGATATCCACGGTTTTGCTTCGCCTGATGGTTCGTATGCCAACAACAAGCGCCTTGCCAACGAGCGTGCAGCTGCCCTCCGCAAATATGTGAGCAGCCTCTACACCTTAAACAGCAAGCTCTTTACCTATCAGGCTACACCGGAAGACTGGGAAGGATTCAAGAAGAAGATTCAGGCAAGTAATCTGGCTGATAAGGAAGCGATACTCGAGATAGCTAACTCTTCGCTGGCTCCTGATGATAAGGACCTGAAGATCAGAAAGCTCCATCCGGCAAGTTACCGCTACATTCTGGATTATATCTATCCTCGTCTCCGTCATAGCGACTATACGGTAACCTACACGGTTCGTCCGTTCAGCATCGAAGAGGCCAAGGAGATATTGAAGACCAAGCCTCAGCAGCTTTCTCTGCAGGAGATGTTCCTGGTGGCACAGACTTACGAGCCGGGTTCGCCAGAGTTTAACGAGGTATTCGACATTGCTGTCCGTCTCTTCCCAGATGATGAGACTGCGAATCTCAATGCCGCCTGCACCGATTTGCAGAAAGGTGATCTTACTTCTGCCGAAAAGCATCTTGCCAAGGCAGGCAACTCGAAAGAGGCAGAACGTGTAAGAGATGTCTTCAAGCAGATAAAGGAATTGGAATAACAGAAAATTAGAGGATAACGATTATAAACAAGCTTAACTTTCAAAAATTATGAAGATTAAACATTATTTTGGCTTGGCTGTCATCGCAGCTATGACAGCAAGCTGTTCAAGCAATGAGGATCTGGGAACCGCAGGTCCAGGTACAGGTAATAACGAAGCAGGTGTTGGCTATGCATCTATCACAATCAACTTGCCTACTGCAAATGGTACACGTGCCGCAAATGATGATTTTGCAGAAGGCACAGCAAAAGAGTATGCTGTAAACGATGCTACACTCGTTATCTTTGAGAAGGGAACAGAAACTTCTGAAAACAACTTCAAATTTGTTGAAGCTGTACCACTCGGAAATTTGGAGCCTTGGAAAAAAGACACTGAAAACAATGGTATTACAACAGAAGCAACTATCACAGCAAAGCTTAATAGCGCAAAAGTAGATAAGGTTGGTGGTAATTATTATGCATTGGTCATCCTTAATAACGAGGCTACAACAGGCAACAAGGTTACAGCTCCTTCTGCAACAACAGAGACATATGGAACTTGGAATGTTGCAGCAAAAGTAAATGCGGATAATCTTTTGGATAATGCTAAAGGTTTCTATATGGCTAATGCTCCTCAATTTACTACAGCAGGTGTTGAGCCAACAACCCTCGTAGCAATAAAAGGTATCTATAGAACAAAGGAAGAGGCTCAGAGTAATGCTGCAACAACGATTCATGTAGAACGCGGTTTGGCAAAGGTAACAGTAGGATCAAACAGTACAAGCAATTATTTTGCAATAGGTGGTGCCAATGCAACCGGAACAAAATATAGCAGCGACAAGGTACAAATCACAAAATGGGCATTGGATGTTACTAACAAGAAATCATTCCCAGTACATGTAACTTCTGGTTTGAATGATAAAACAACAGGTTACCCAGATATTTGGAAAAATGAAAAAGCTGCTGCAGGTACAGCAGCTACATCTCGCTTCGTTAGTCAGCTTAATGCAACAGGTGATTTCAAGCGTGTATATTGGGGAATCGACCCTAACTACAGCATGGACTTATCGGACTTTACAAAATGTAATGCACAATTCACTCTAGCTGAAGCCGATGTAAGCAAAGTTGCATGGAATGACGGTTCTGGTTCTGATAAGCCATTGTATTGCTTGGAGAATACCTTCGATATCAATAACATGAAGCAAGGTCAGACTACCCGTGTCCTTCTTAAGGCAACTTATACTCCAAGTGCTGTTGAAAAAGAGACAGATAAGACCTTCTTTATGATTGGTAACAGTTCTGACATTTGGACAACGACAACTCTTAAAGCTCAAATTGCCAGTAAAGCAAAAGAGGCTCTGCGTCTTACTACCGACCCTACTGTAGTACTAAAAGAAGATTTGTTGGAAGGAGGTACACATTTCTTAACTACAGAAAATGTATCAATTAAGGACGGAGAAACAGAAAAGGTTGATGCTAACTTAGTCGCTACGCTCAATAACAAACTCGGCCTTGACAAGACTAAGGGTGTAGGTATCAAGACCTACAAGAATGGTGAGAGCTATTATATTGCCCGTATCAAGCACTTCGGTGACGATTTAACTCCTTGGAATGAAGGCGATGCCACATATGATGGAAATAACCTGAATTGGCTCGGCCGTTACGGTGTGCTCCGCAACAACTGGTACGACCTCACAATCAACAAAATTAGCGGTCCTGGTTATCCAGACGTACCAAAGGTTAAGCCAGGTGATGCAGACGATGAGGATACCAAGTACATCAGTGTCAGCGTGAAGATCCTCGACTGGGCTAAGCGTTCATACACAGTCGATTTGTAATCCATTACACATTATTATATATAGCTCAGCCGCTCTAGCGCTAAGGAGCGGCTGGCTATATCGGAAGAATAAGAATCAATTTATACACTTTACTTTTTCATAAAACAGATAAGCATCATGGCAAACAAGAAGTTTAACAGTTGGATCAAGAATATATGCATGGGATGGGGATTCATCATGGCGGGCAGTATGCTCAGCAGCTGCAACGACTTGATGCACGACGACCTGCCTCCTTGTGACATGGGTGTTGACTTGCAGTTCAAGTACGACTACAACGTGCAGCGTGCCGACATGTTCAATGATCATGTGGGCGGACTCAGCGTATTCGTATACGACGAGCAGGGCAACTTCATTGCTCGCCATGATGCCTATAACGATGCGACATCACAGCCGCTCAAGGACCCTAACTATGCCATGCGAATCAATCTGGAACCGGGCAAATACAGATTCGCAACCTTCGCCTTCCAAAAGAAATACGAAGATGCACTCGCGCAGCCAGGTGCCAAATTCCAGATAGCTCTGCCACAGCAGGGTGACAACATCACCGCCCTCCATGCACGACTCGACCGCGAACAGGGCAAGGTGAACAACCAGAGCCAACCGCTCGATACACTCTGGCAAGGACTCAGCAACGAACTGGTTGAAGTAAAAGACCTGCAGGTTACACGCCATACCATCGGTCTGGTTCGTGATACCAAGCAGCTCACCATCAGCCTGCATCAGACCGACGAGCCTGCCAACATCAATGCCGATGACTTCAGTTATCAGATAACCAATGCCAACGGCGATATCAGTTACGACAACTCTCTCCTCCCCGACGAGGAGTTGACATATACCCCATACTACACCTGGACCACTGAGTTTAAGGATACCGAAGGCAATGTAAAGGAGCGCACCGCTCATGCCGCCCTCATGTTCTCCCGACTCATCTGGCATCCGGCAGAAGAAAACGACAAGAACGCCATCCTCACCATCACGAACAAGACTACTGGCGAAGAGGTGGCACGCATCAATCTTGCTGACTATCTGGCTCAATGCCGTGGTGCTTTCGAAGCCCAGCATTATTCAGAGCAGGAATTCCTGGACCGTGAGTACGACTACAAGCTCGACTTCTTCCTCCAGGGCAACCAGTGGAGATATGCGGAGATCAGAATCTCCATCCTGGATTGGGTCAAGCGCATCCAGCGTGTCGATTTCTAACCGTTTCAGGTGTCAGAGTCCCTTCCGGGCATTTAGCTCATAAGAGTATTTGACTTTAAAAATTAGGAACAATGAAAATACGAGATTTCATTTTAAGTTTAGTTAGTTGGTTTATATTGTTGGTTACAGTAAGTTGCTCTGACGAACTTGGAGGCGAGCGCGCTCCCATTTCGTCAGAAAGCAACTTGCATGTACTCGTGCCAACCGTGCTCAGCAGCCGCGGCACCCGTGCCGACGATGCTTCCGGCCTTCCTACCTATAATGCTACGGTAGATGAATGCCAGATCAACGACCTGACCCTCTATGCTTTCCCTACAGGAAATGAAGGCAAGCTCCTGGTAGAGACGCTCCCTGCCCCATTGGCTACGATGATGGTAGAGCCGCATGTAGCTAACTATCAGCTCAATATCGAGCCGGGCACTTACCATATCTATGTGGTTGCCAACATGAACAAGGTGTTGAGTGGTAAGAATATCCAAACTGAAGATGAACTCCAAAAGATAGTACTCGATTACAGACCTACAAGTACAACAGGTATGCCTGTATGCACCAATATCCCGATGATTTATGAACCTGAGAAGGATGCCGCAGGCAATCTCGCTGTAACCGAGATTAAAGCAGCGGGTGATAAATATACCGAGGTAGCAGCTAACCTGAAGTTTACATGCGTAAAGGTTAAGCTGAATCTTATCTTCGATCCAAAAGACGCAGAAGTTGCAACCAATTTCGGAGGCAAGACCTTTAGTATCAACAGTATTTCAGCCGATAAGCTCTCTCCTTTTACCCATCTTTACTGGGGCGGTAAATTTGAGACTCCAACTTGGGAAGATAATGCATATAATAAAATATACAAGGATGGTATTAAAAGTACTCCGTATGAGGCATCATCTGGAGCTGCCGTATACTATACCGATTGGACAGACAACAGATCTCTGCCGGCAACAAATAATAAAGACGATATTAAAGGAACGGGAACAGCGGAAAAAGTAAGCCCTGCGGGCAAATGGCTTTTCCAGCAGACCTATTATCTCCCAGAGCGATATATCTCATCAGCAGCCGACCGCAGTTATCTTACCATCAATGGTAAGGTAGGAAATTCTGCAGTCAACAATTATCGTATCAATCTGGGTCATAAGAAGGATGAAACCAGCGCCACAGAAGTACCCGTATTCCCTCGCGGTACCTTCTATGAGATTACCGGTGCTATCAAGACCCTCGGTAATATGGAGCTGGATTGCAAGGTAAGTGTGAAGCCCTGGGAGACAGTACCAATAGATGCCGACTTCAACCATACTACATTGTGGGTAAGCAAGACGGAGGCTAATGTAACTTCAATGAAAAATGATTATATCATATATAATTCGAATGCAGGCACAGTAGGGTTTGGATGCGATACTAAAATAAACTCAAAAGACATCATCATTGGCACCAAACGTGGTAAAGACGCTAATGGTAATGATAGTATAGAGTTTCGCGTGAATCCAAATATCCCAATCAATGATTATGCAGAAAATGAGCGAAAAGGCACTGCTAAGTTTTGGCTCAAGGCAAATAATCTCAAGAAATATATAGATGTACATTATGATGTTACACCTTATCTGGATGTAACTAAAGAACTTGTCATCTACTATAATAAAGATGATAAATCTCAGAATAAAAGAACCATAAAATGGGATACTAACCTTGGTGGTATTAAGTTGGATAGAACTACAGATAAAAAAGGTAGCTCTATCATCATAATGAGTTTAGCTTCATCGGATGCCGCTACAGGAACATTCACGGTTACAGCTACGGAAAATCCTGTAACAACCACCATTCATGAATTCACGGTAACGTCAAAAGATGGATCTATGCCTCAGAAAGTTCGTGTAAAAGTAAGTCCTCCTATCGGTGACTATCGTATCTATTTCAGAGCTATCAATGACCGAAGTAAATATAATGGAGGTAACGGTTCCGATAATTTCCAGGGAATCTTAACTGAAGAAGGTACAAACAACTGGAGCGATGGATGGAATGAGGATGCAAAAGATACAAGTGAGCCAATAACAAAAAGCCACTACATCTATGTTTATACCCAGATAGGTGAAACAGAAGATGCCGTTACAGGAAAAGGTTGGATTTTTACGAAAGGACCGGCCGATAAAAATGGATGGCCTGGAGAAGAAATGGTGGCCGACATGACTAACACCGGATGGTATTACAAAGACTTCACTCAAGATGCGAAGAATGTATCATATACAAATGGAGCAAATGTAGAAGGTCCAAAAACTATTAAGCCAGGTGAGACATTGATTATGTTCAGTAATAATACATATCAAGATCAAGGATATAGTTTACACCGTTGTCCTCATCATCTAGTGCCGGGTATTCCTCTCTTCGATTATGATGATCGTGAAGGATGGATTGTCTATGATCCTACATCCGACCCTATATGGCGTGTACATGATGATATGCCTGAAATTGAGAACATAGAGTTCAAGGTATATACCCAGTTTGAGCTTTTTGGATGGTATAAGGTATATGGTATCGCATCAGGAGAAAACCAGTTTACCATTTGGGATACTAAAGCCAAAAAAAGCTGGAAATGCGAGAAGGTGGGAAAAGATTGGTATAAAACAACCATCAAGTTGAAAGCAGTAAAAGGGGAACACGAAAAAAACATCCTCCTGAAAAAGGAAGACAACGATAAATCTCCTACTATTACACTCTTCGATGGCAATAGCTACGAGAAGTATGGCGACACTGGTTATTACCAAGGAGACAAATGGCATCAAGGTAAGCCTAATGGCGTAACTGAATAAATAATATTGGAAAAAATGAAGAAGATAAAGCATTTAATGATATGGATGGGATTGCTCCTTTGCCTTGTTTCTTGCAAGGATGCAATGGAGACTATCGGACTCGGCGGGGATGAAATCCCTGCCGAGGGGGTAACCTTGAACATTGAGTTGCCCAACTTCTCCGAAAAGAAAATTAATACTAGAGCGGGCGCTGATGAAAGCATTAGTAAAGTTACTGCTGTGTTTTATGGCGAAAGCAATACTTACAAAGGTATGGCGAATGTCAACATTGGAAGCCCGAATGCAGATGGAATGTATCAGGCAAAAATCAGTAATATCCCATCTGGAACAGTTACTGTTCATCTGGTAACAAACGTAAGCGATCTCGAAGAGACAGAAGCAAAAGATTTGCAAAACATTGCGTTAGCTACACCTAGAACAATAGATACAAGCAGCCCTGTATGTTGGGGTAGCGTATCTCTAAATACCCTCTTGGATGGAACAGCAACAGTCTGTCTGTTGAGACAATATGCCAAGGTTACCTTGAAAGTTGCTGATGCGGTAAAGACTGTTTTTCCTGAAGAAGATGCTGGTCTTATCATTAATAATACCGCTGCCAAGAGTGCTATTGCCCCTGCTGATTATAATGTCCTTACTGAAGACTTAGCAGCAACAACAGAATTTAGCAACACTAATGTTGGCAATGAAACTAGCCGTGAAGTAGCGGTAACTGAAACTTCTGCAGGTGAAGCTAACGTTATCATCAAGGCTAAATACAAGGGTATAGAAGGTTACTATAAAGTGGGGCTTTACAAGGATGCAAAAACCAAGAAGGATCAGTATGCCCTCTTGAGAAACCATAACTATACCATCACCGTAACCAAGGTGAATGATTATGGTTTTAAGACTTTGGACGAAGCCATCAAGGCTAAACCAGAGAACAGAATAGAGGCAGAAATAAAAGATGATAATCCTGCCATCACCAACATGATTGCCTGCAAGGATTATGAGCTTGGTGTTAGTGACGACCTATCCGTAAAAGCAACAGCAGCTGAAGCAACTGAAGCTATTAAAGCAACCATCACTTTGGTTACTACGCTCTCTTCTGCAACAAGTGCTGACGACAAACTCTACGGAGTAAGCATCAATCCTCCTGCAGATAAATGGATTACGTTTGACAAGGATGATGTAAAAGAAACGAAACTTCCGGAATCAGAAAGTAATTCACCTGGCATGAAATATGTTCTGACGTTTACGCTGGCTCCAAACATTGATGAAACCCCAAGAACAGGAACGGTTACGATATCTTCTGGTGATCTCAAGCTTGATGTGAAGATAACTCAGGCGGGCTACGATTTCATGAGAGACGACCCTAATCGTAAAGTCAAAATGTTAAAAAATGGCAGTGAGATTCAACCGGACTATTTTGTCTGGCTAGATAAGGTTAATGGTATCAAGCCAGAACAAATGCAAGGCGCAGTAAGAAATAATGGTCTTCATTTTACGGTAGGAAAGAATGCCTACAGTTATAAGATTCCTAAACAGGAAGGGGATGTTCTGACATATAATAACGATAGCCAGAGCCTTTTCACTGTTAGCGATGACGGAGGTTACTGGAAAGTGACGTTGAATGATAATCACGATAATAATTATAATCTTTGGAAAGGCACCTTTACGATAAAAAACGCATCTGATATCAACATCACCTACACTGTTTATCATACTGGTATCTTCCATGAGATAACAGATTATATGGCAAACAAATACGAATTAACAGAGGGTGGTGTTGACAGTCTTAAGGTAAAAGGTATGTTCTATTATGGGGTAGTGAAGGTAAAGGGAAAAGCCCATACCTACATCATGCTTGACCGTAACCTGGGTGCTACCGACAATAGTCCTTATGCACCAGACGTCAACGAACTTAAAGACCATAAAGGTGCTATCGGTGGATACTTCAAGATTTCAGAGGATAAGAATAAATCAGATGTCAAGCAGGGGAATCTATCCTCTACTCTATCTCCTGAAGGCTTTGAAATACCAGAGAAATCGGTGTTTGAAGACTTGATTGCAAATGGTACGCTTAAAACAGAGGTACGCCATACTGCTCTTGGAGAATCGTACTATTGTACATTTATGAATACAACAAGCTCTGAGTTGAAAACCATCTATCTGCCATACGGAGGATATCTGGAAGGTGAAAGCCATAAATATCCAATGCACGTGGTCTTTTGGACCAAAACACTAGTCTCTGGAACACAAGGATTCAGTGGAGGAAGTCCGGAATATGGTTACTGGTATAACTATTTCGACGTGTACAACGATAAGAAGGGTTTTTCCAACGTACGTTTCGTGAGTGGTAGTAATGGAAATAACACCCATCGCTACAAGGCGATGCCATTACGATTGATCAGTAAGACAGTATTATAGAATCTTACACTTTAATATAAACCAGAGAAATCCACAGCAGGCACTCAAGCCTGCTGTGGATTTCTTGATTCTAAACTTCACTCAAATCTGCACTAGTGTCCCGTTTAGTCTGGACGATTATTATATAAGTTATTAATATCCAATATTTTATGTTCTAGAAGTTGTGTATTCGATTTGATTTTGTACCTTTGCACTCATATGGCATCCTAGCCTATTTAACCCGATGATTTCTAAACGGGACAGCAGTGATCTGGTTTAAAAAACAATATGATTTTGCCCCAGTTCTTTATGACCTGATGCAGTCAGAAAAGATTAGACAGCATCTTCATCATGATTAAAGTTCTCATAGAACTTCATTCGCTTCTTTTCTAATTCCGCAATTTGTTCCTCAGTTATTCTCATGGTTTATGCAGTATAAAGATTTAATTGACGCAAAACTGCTCGTCTTTCACGAACCCTGTTGGCATCAACCATAATGTCTTCTGTTTTCATCTCTACCTCAGATGAATCCTGTTCATCATAGCCTTCTCTTGCGTGTTTCCAAGAAAACTCTCCATGCGTTAAAGTACTCAAACTCCAAGACTTCTGTGGAGCATAAGTTTTAAACACCATATCAAACACTGGCTCATATTGTACAACCTGCTCTTTATCCATCAATTCTGGGAGAGAATCATTTTTATAATGCTGGCGAATCTGAACCATGACAGGACCATATTTCCAAGCCTCAAATTGTGCATCAAACATAGGCTCGCCCTTTTGAATCAAGCACTCACGCTGCGTGAAATAAAGTAGCTTATGCAACTTCATTTCATCAATACGAACGCCAAAATCATCCATATAGCGCTTGTATATATAAGAGGCAACTTGTAATATTCCCATCATAGTCATTATTCATTTTATAGTTTATTGCCGCAAAGTTCCGCTTTTTTATTGAAACCGCCAAAGAAAATCAAAATAAATCTGCAAGTTATCAGCAAATAACCACGAAATCAATCGTAAACTATTAACTATTAACTGTAAACTATAAACTGCTATTCCCAGGCGGTCCCATCCCGCACAACATGGCGAAGACCTTTGATGGTCCGCCAACCTTAGAGCGTAGCGGTTCCGAGCAC
>OICC01000043.1_pt1 | contig 46992 bp, 41 predicted proteins | sample 1581191 | NCBI WGS metagenome assembly OICC01 (sample SAMEA3882535, study PRJEB24775) | human gut metagenome | biome: human-associated habitat; feature: intestine environment; material: feces | place: Netherlands | collected 2009/2010 | reverse complement strand
ACCTCTCGAACCAGAGCTTCATGGAAGAGCCTTGGTGGCGCTTGACATGGCTATTGATGATGTAGTAGTCGGCCTGGTATTCGTCCATCAGGTCAGAGAAAGCTGCCTTGATGCGCGAACACTTCTCGTTGATGGCATTATCAAGAGGGTTCGTCAGGCGATTCACTGTTTCTGTGATTTTATCGGGGTCGATTCTGTTGCCAACTTTCCGGTAGAGGGCAAACAGTTCCTCACGATGATCCACCAGGTTCTTGAACTCTATTCCTTCCGGGTGATTCAGAAAGAGCAGATAGAGGGCCTTATGGATGGGACTGAGCAGCACCTCCCTGTTTCCATAGTCAGGGAGCAAGAAACGGTAATCTTTCGTGATGACCAGAGGACTGAGGGTTGCCCTTGCTGCCTCGATACGGAGCTGTTCCAATACGAGCACACTGATGGCTTTTAACAAAAGGTCGGTTCTACCTTAGCTACGGCCTTGAATACCACCTTTCCATTTACGATATTCAAACCGCTATACAGGGCTTTATCCTCCTTACATGCCTTTCGCCACCCCTTATCAGCAAGTGCCAGTGCATATTTCAGAGTAGCATTGATCAAGGCTATAGTAGGGATATTTGACACAGCACCAGGAACATTAGCTACTGCATAATGCTCTGTTATGTAAATGTTTACATAATATACATTTTTGGGGTGTTTCAAAGTTACATATTTCACTTGACATTACATGCAACGACTTGTGGTTCACTTCGCTTGGCGGTAAATACCTGCGGTTGGATTTGGATGCACTCCACACACAATAAAAAACTAGGCAGATACTGTTCTACCTAGCTTTTTGCTAGAATTTGTGCCTATATGCTCTTCTGAAACCTGCATTAACTGCTTCTTTCACTGTATAGGCATAAAATTCTCCAGGCTTACATATTTGAGTTCTGTCATATTGCTGGTCAAAAGGAAGATGGTATATCTTGTTCCCTTGATTGACATTACATTTTATAACAGGATATTCACCCAAAGGTTGCTTAATAACGCTTATATTTAAAAATTTAGCAAACTTTCTAGCAGTATCAGACAAATCAATATTTGTAATAAATATACTATGTGGCAAAAATAATTTTCTATTTTCTTCCTTGTAAGCTATAGTTGTACCATATAATTGCATAATATACTTTTCGCGTATAACTTTATTCATGCTCCAGTATTTACACTGAACTATATAATCTTCTCCATCTTTATGAGCAATTATATCACGTCCTAAATCTTCAAATCCTTTAATTCCTGTATGTTCTACCTTATAACCTTTTCCTTTAAGCCAATGGCAGATGTACATTTCATAATCCCTGCCTATCTGCCAGTTATTTTTGTGGCAACGCATATATCTATCCAAAGCTAACTGGTTTCTATCATCAACAGAAAGCTTATTGTATTCGTCTTTTGAAACATAATCTTGAACTCTGTCATAGTCTTCATTACCATCGGCGTTTTGGTCGAAATAGTCTTTTACGATTTCTAATGTTCCATCATCTTCCAATGAATCTTCAACACTAGGCATACTATGAAGAAGTAGCTCATACTGGTATTGATACATTTTTGCATCAGTCGCATGTTGCTTTGCTTCCTTACGCATGTCTTTTACTATTTCTGCAGCAGAATGAGCTGGGTGAGATTTTCTTTTTAAATAATTTGCACTATTAGTGAAAACTAGAGCAACTGCATCTGCATAAGCTGATGCAAGATATTTAAGAGGAGACTTAGCTTCAAGAAGTTTGTGTAACCTTTCTTCTTTTTGCGCATAATCGTTTTGTAAGCTACTTAACAAGCATTTATGCTCATAATTATTTTTCTCTATATTACGGTTGTATTCTTTTATTTTGTCATTTAGCATCATTTGTGTATTCTCAACTTTGCTTTTTAAGTATGAATGCTGACAAAAAAGTATTATCAAAAATATAATTACTATGAATATGATGATATACATAATTCTTTTTTTACTACAGTTCTTTCAATCCATGATACTTTGCATAAACACATAAGTACATCGATGATGCAATTTTTCCCTTATTCTCACCATGTAAGAAATCAATCGCAGCATCTAAGATATTTATATCATAGTCTGTAACAGATAGGATTTGCTCTTCCGTCATTGGGTATCGCTCTATAATTAAATCAGGAGTACCACATATCTCAGGAAACAGACGAATCTTCCCATTCTCATCTACATTCCCCGCTTCCATACTGGCTGCTATGAATTCTTTCATCAAACGCAAAGTCTCTTTATCTGCCTTATCTTTAAATTTCATATTGCTAAAAAAATATCATTTCTTCGCAAAATTAGAAAAAATAATTAGAAAAAATGTCGCTATTTTATACTTTCTTCTTAATTTAGACGAAAGATATATAAACGAGCAACATCTTGCTCATCGTAAAATACCATGTGACACAAATTTACCAGAATAAAAATAATATTATAACATAGTTAGCAGAGTCTTATATTTTTCATACCTTTGTTCCATTTTTAATAGTTAGAAAACGGACAGATAATTTCATTATGAGTGAGCAAAGAACTAACTATCATAGTGGTCGAAGCGTCGCTGGTCTATGATATAGCCCTTCATGATGTAACAAGTGGCTGCAATGTTTGTTAAAATTTTCAACTTTGGATGATGACAAGTTCCCTTGGGAGATTGATGATTTTCAACCTCTCGAACCAGAGCTTCATGGAAGAGCCTTGGTGGCGCTTGACATGGCTATTTTCATAGGGAATCTGATTCTTTGTATGTATCTTTGCATCCAAATTGCGACGTGAAGTCGTACAAGTAATTGTTCTTTGAAACTAAAGAACCTCTTATTCCGTTAAGAGTAGCCTACCGAAGCGTGCGTAGTTGGCAACGACTGGGTGCGAAGCCTTCGGGACAATATGATGAAGTCTTGAACATCACAAGATGTAGTTGTTAGGCTGACCGACAAGAATAACGTAAAGTAACCATCGTTACCAACCATCGTAACAAAGAATTGGCTCACGGATGTTGAAGAGCCATGCCAAAAGGCAAGTGGACAAGTTAGTTATGTTTTGGTAATGGCTACACGGATGTCGTTCCACCGGTGGAGAGATGGGGTCTAAATCGGGCGAAGTTACTTGTACGGAACACGGTAAGCCTATAGGTCTCCTCATCTCGCAAGAAAAGGTAAGTCTATCGCAAGAGCGACCGAACGGCTTGTAGGTAAATGACGATGGAGAAAGCAAACGCCCCTCTGTAATGGTGGGGATAGGGATTGTAACATTATCCCACACGAAAGTGGGCAGACTTCCATCAGGTAATTCACTACGAAAAGAAGTGTAGAACTAGCGTAAAATGAAGAAACGACAAGAGAGCGAGGCGAAAGCCGAGTGTGCATCTTCAGCCACACCAGACTCATGGCGCACCATTCCCTGGGTGTCATGCGAGCAGAAGGTACGCAAGCTGCAAGTCCGAATAGTAGAGGCTCTAAAGGCAAACCGCATTGGAAAGGTGAAATCTCTCCAACGCATCTTGATTAACTCGTTTTCCGCCAAGGCTTTGGCAGTGAGGCAAGTTACATCAAACAAGGGCGGTAGCACCGCAGGTGTTGACAAGGTGACTTGGCTCACTGAAGTGGAACGCTACAATGCCATCGGTTCTTTGAAAACGAGAGGGTACAAGCCAAAGCCGCTCCGCCGTGTCTTCATCCCGAAGAAAAACGGCAAGCAGCGACCGCTAGGAATACCCACCATCAAGGACAGGGCGATGCAAGCCCTCTTCCTCATGGCTCTCGAACCCGTGTCGGAAACACTTGCAGACGGCAACTCGTATGGCTTTCGCAAATACCGCTCATGTGCGGATGCGATAGACCAAATACACAGATGCTTAAGCAAGAAATACTCCGCCACATGGGTCTTGGAGGGAGACATCAAGGGTTGCTTCGACCACATCAGTCATGAGTGGTTGCAAGGAAATGTCATCATGGACACGAAAATGCTCCGCAAGTGGTTGAAGGCTGGCGTCATAGAGAAGAACGTGTTTCATCTCACGGAGGAAGGAACGCCTCAAGGCGGAATTATCTCCCCGACATTGGCGAACATCACCCTCGATGGAATGGAAGACTTGGTAGCCAAGCACTCCAACAGAAAGGAGAATGGGAAGACCTTCTCCAACAAGGTAAACCTCATCCGTTATGCTGACGACTTCATCGTCACTGGCGAGTCGAAGGAGGTTTTGGAGGAGATAAAGGCTGAGCTGATAGTGTTCCTAAGGGAAAGAGGGTTGGAACTCTCGGAGGAAAAGACACTGATAACACATATAAAAGATGGCTTCGACTTCCTCGGCTTCAACATACGCAAGTATGGGAACGGCAAACTGCTGATAAAGCCAAGCAAGAAGAGCCAAAAGAAGTTTGCGGAGGCAACGCATGAAGTAATCTACCACATGCGAGCGGCAAAGCAGACTGACGTGATAGGAAAGCTCAATCCGAAGATTATGGGCTGGGCAAACTATTTTAGATATGTGTCCTCGAAGGTGGTGTTCTCGAAACTTGACCACATAATCTTCTTGCAATTGAAGAGGTGGGCGACACGCAGGCACCACAACAAGTCATTGAAATGGATAGCGGACAAATATTGGCATCATGACGGAAAGCGTGGGTGGATATTTGGAGTAAAGGGTAAGGATAAGAAAGGACAAGAAACTGTCTTCCGACTTAACCAATTGACTCAAACACAGATACTTCGCCATACGAAGATAAAATCAGAAGCCAATCCGTTCGACCCAAGATATGACGAGTACTTCAAACAACGACATTTATGTCGTACACGCCCACTCAAATGCAGTGCCTAAAGGCACACAGAGCCGATTGTTTAAAACGAGAAATAATTAACTGAATTACACGAGCCGTGTGCGGTGAAAGTCGCATGCACGGTTCTTGAAGGGGAAAGCGGGGGTAACCCCGCAGACCTACTTAGATTGAAATATTGAAATGATGAAAGAAGATTGGACACCTATAGATTTCGGGCAGACAGAAGACACTACCAAGAACATCATCAAGGTGATTGGTGTGGGTGGTGGCGGATGCAATGCCGTTAAGAATATGTATGCAGAGGGTATAGTAAACGTGAGTTTCGCCGTCTGTAATACGGATAGTCAATCACTATCCAAGTCGCCTGTGCCGGTAAAAATCATGCTCGGAAAGAGTGGTTTGGGTGCAGGGGCAAATCCCGAAGTGGGAAGAAGTGAGGCTCAGAATACCCAGGAAGATATCAAGAAACTGCTGGACGACGGAACCAAGATGGTTTTTGTTACAGCCGGAATGGGTGGTGGAACGGGTACGGGTGCCGCACCTGTCATTGCCGGTATTGCCAAAGGGATGGGAATCCTTACCGTTGGCATCATCACCATACCTTTCTACTTCGAGAAGCGAAAGAAAATTGTCAAGGCTCTGCAGGGTGTAGAAGAAATGCGCAAGAACGTGGATGCCTTGCTTATCGTCAACAACGAGCGTCTCTGCGATGTTTATGCCGACTCCGAGATTACCGTAAAGGATGCCTTCAAACTGGCAGACAAGGTACTGAGCGATGCCACCAAGAGTATCTCGGAACTCATCACCGTGGAGGGAACCATCAATCTTGACTTCCGTGACATCGAGACTACCATCAAGAGCGGTGGCGGTGCTATCATGGCCATGGGTAGAGCCAGTGGTGAGGGAAGGGTTCAGAGTGCCATCAAGAATGCGTTAGACTCTCCTCTGCTCTATGGCAGCGACATCAGTAATGCCCAGCGCATCCTTTTCAATATCTACACTTCCAGCAAGCACCCAATCTTTGTTCGGGAAATGAGAGAAATTGACGCTTTCTTTGATGAATTGAATCCAGACATCAAGGTGATCTGGGGTCTCTCTGATGATGACAGCTTGGACGAGGATGCCAAAGTCACCATTCTTGCAACAGGTCTCAACAATGAGTTGTCCGAGGAGGTAAAAGAAAGTTCCTCTACGTCAAAGGATGAAGAAGACTATCAAAGAATCATCGACAAACTCTATCATCCTATTCGAGACAACTTCCAGACGCATTCAGATAAAACTGAGCAAAAGCAAGAAACAGAACCTGCAGATGACAATAAGACTGATGATACAAAGAAGGTCGCCATGATTGCAGCTCAAGAAGGAGAGTCTGAAGAAGGGGCAACTAATGTTTTGAATGAGAACAACCCTCATAGCACAGAAGATTCAGGAAAGGTTTCTGTAGAATCGCCAGTTTCCAAGCCTAAGCCACTAACTTTGGGTAAAAAAATCAAAAACGGGCTTATAAAAATTGCAGAAGACTTGGATATCATCTCTTACGATGATGAGAACTACAAGTAGCTTCTTGAGAGACGAAGCTTCAAACCAAGAAGATGATAACGGCAGGCTTTGAAATCCCCACCGCTTAGGATTAATTCCAGCGATGGGGATTTTTTGTTCATTCATGCAGGAATATTAATTTAGGTGAATGGTTTCCGCATATCGTAAATCATTAAAAGAGATTAAGTTATATTATGTTTAAGGATTCCGTATTTCAGAATTTGTTTCGAACTATTAACTTAAGGACACTACAGAGAAAACAGAACACCATGAAAACATCCATTCCAATCTGATTAAAACTTACCTGTCATCTAAACGAGAGTAACCTGAAGAAGGCAAGAAAAAATGGTCAAAAGAAGCTATCATTTATACAGAATATGTTTAACCATGTAACCTCCATGCTGGTTGCAACTTTTTATCCCCGGTTTCATATATCCCAATTTTAAGGAGAGAGGTTTTTACTTTGCAAAATTACGATAAACGTAAACCTGCAAGTACCGCCTAAAGGCTATTTCTGTATTTTTTGTCTAAGCAGCCGATGGCTACCGAAAATAATACAGAAATTCCTTGCACCCTGTTTACTCTTATTTATCGTATTGACTTGCACGTAAAAAGCCTATCACCTTTTAATCTTCGGGATTTGGGGAGAGGGAATAATATTTTTAAATTACTAGTTGCAGCAGGTCTGTCGTGGGTTCACACGGAAAACGAGTATTCATATGATGTTACTTTTTGTTCTTGGCGTTTCAGTTCTTGCAGTTGTTACAGCTTACTCTCCTGAGGAATGGAAAGACATAATAGATAGAGTTAATGAATGATTTTCTTTTCAAAAGTCGGATTTTATCATAGAATCTGACTTTTTTTGTGTTATTTCTCATGACTTCACGATTTTTTTTGTATTTTTGCCATATTAATAAACGAAAATCATAAAATGATGCATATGGAGACTATTATTTCAACGATTGTGATCATAGCTTGTATCTACTTCTTTTCTCGTAGAAAAACAAAGCCAACAGAACAAGGAGCAGCCGGCAGCACACAACCTGAGGCTTCTGCAGACATACTGCAAGAAGAAAAGCAGGCAGGACCTCCACGCACCAAGGATTTGTGCATAGAACTACTGAAGCAGTTAAACTGTAAGGCTGCTGTTGCAGAAGAGGACGAGAACCGCTTGTGTTTTCAGTATCAGGGAGAACTTTTCGTCATTGATACCAGCAACGAGAGTTTCTTCATTGATATTTGGGATCCAAGGTGGTATATTGTTCCATTGGATGATCTAGAACAAATGTCCAATGTACGTAAGGCAATTAACACAATCAACAACTATAGTGGAACAACCATTGTTTACTGCATAGAGGAAGAAGGACAGAAATTTGTTCTCCATTCCAAACGCCAGTGCATTCTGACCAAGGAAATCCCTCATGTGAAAGAATACCTAAGGGCGCTATTGAATGATTTTTTCACAGTTCATAACAGGCTGCGTGAAGAAATCGTTTCACAAAATACAGAGAACTAGCTTTCTACCTTATACCTTCTAGCCTAGGATCAAAACGTAGAAGAGTTCTCTGTTGCTGGAAGGTCTCAAGAAAGAAGAGAAGTGCTACACCAAAATATTTTGGGCAACACTTCTCTTTTTCCATCTATCACATAATGCAAAAGACAACTTCTCCCCTCTCTTCATTTTCACACTTAATTCTTTTACCTTTGCACCCGGAATCTACTAAAAAGGAAAAAGGGCATTTTTCTGCGATTTAAGACGTTATTGCAATTTTACCGAGGAAAGTTTCACTGCAAATCATCCAAGAGCCTGGTCTCCCATACAAATCAAGAAAAAGAAGGCTTTCTCTTGATTTGCAGAACCCTGTACCTATCTCTTCTCATATCACCAAACTTGTCTTAGGATTCTACAAGGCTATGAAGGCATTTATTTCCTTATAATTTTGTCGCAGCAAGCTCAAGAATGCCTATATGGAGTACAGAGGAAAAGGTCCAGAATCAATACTACAGGAGAAGGAGAGATAAAAAATCTGTTAATTGCTGCAAATCCCATACCTTTATAATTTTGTCGCACCAAATCTCCAAGAGTTTATAATTATGTCGCAGATGGGTTTATATTTTTGTCGCATCATCTTATAATTATGTCGCAGGTAGCTAAAGGGAGATATTATAAATCAGTTAGTTACAGATACAGAAAAGAATAAGCCAAAAATAGAGATATAAAAAAGAGCAGACTGGGAAGAGGACTTATAGTGGTATTTCTTCCTCCGTTATGATGCAGAAAAAGGAAACTCCCAGCTTCATGGAGGGAAAGTTTTTGAAAGCCAGGCCTTATAAAGAAAGAACAGACTTTTTTGCGCGTTAAAATATGTATCTTTATGTTAGATAGTGTTATACCATGGGGCTATATTAAACATTCTCCATATAATGGTGCGACATTTTTATAAAGATACGAAATCGAAGCTATCCTGAAGAATACTATTAATTCGAAATAATATATAGTAAGCAAAGCCATTTTAAAGACAAGACAAGTACTATTTGAACCTAACAATTCAAGTTCGTTTCACTAGAATAAACCTGCAAAAATGCAGATTATCAGATAGATATATAATTATTTCTCATATTTTATTGGACAATGATCACTTTATCTTATTCTCTTCAAGAAAGCACATCTACCATAACAAACTATCTTGTATGCAAAAATAGTTAATCCAGATTCATATTATACCCTTATAATTTTGTCGCAACAAACCACCTAAGATTTATAATTATGTCGCAGATAGGTTTATATTTTTGTCGCATCATCTTATAATTATGTCGCAGATAGCTAAAGGGAGATATTATAAATCAGTTAGTTACAGATACAGAAAAGAATAAGCCAAAAATAGAGATATAAAAAAGAGCAGACTGGGAAGAGGACTTATAGTGGTATTTCTTCCTCCGTTATGATGCAGAAAAAGGAAACTCCCAGCTTCATGGAGGGAAAGTTTTTGAAAGCCAGGCCTTATAAAGAAAGAACAGACTTTTTTGCGCGTTAAAATATGTATCTTTATGTTAGATAGTGTTATATTTCTATCTTCTTATTCTTTCTAATATAAGTCATAATCCTCATGCGTAACATGCAAATTCAGAGTTAACTGCTATTCCTGCCTAATTCAACCAATAATTATGTCGCGATTACATTTCTATAAATACTTATAACATATTGAAGCAAAAGATTTTATAGTATACCTTCCCTATGTTTTATTTACTCTGAACATACATTATACGACAGAATAATAAACCAATTGAACCTATTTGCGACAAAAATACAAAGAAGTCGTAAAACGTTCTACTTTTATCTGATTTCCTTTATTTTTTTGTCGCAGGTATATTACTTAGTAATCCCCTGCCCTATTTGGCATTTATATTTTTGTCGCAAGTTACTTTATTAAAATCATTCAATACACTGATAAACAAACAAATACAATCACGTTGCGACAAAATTATAATTATCTTATACTTCGAGTTTTGGTGTACATTGCGACAAAATTATAACGTTAACTTCTATCATGGAATACTTCACCTATAGGATTAGATTTAGCTTATAATTTTGTCGCAGTAACATGGAATATTCATTAAAGCCTTTCTTCATCCATCTCCCTGAAAACAAGCTATACATTTAATAAAGTACTCTTTTTGCAGCCTTTATTCTTTAAGAATTCTCCATTATATGCCATATCATATGCGACACAATTATAGTTATTATGATTTTATTTGCGACATAATTATTAAATAGTCGTTTTAAAAAACATATTTTTTGTTTCTTTATAATTTTGTCGCAGCAAAGTGCCAGTTAAAAAATTGATAATCATTCCTTTCTCAATATTATAATTTTGTCGCAGCAATGTTTTAACTATCAGAGATTCAAAAGTTTATATATTATATTCCAATCCCTAAAACTCAAGCCCGGACAAAATTATAAACTTAGCGTGTTTTTGTCTTTAAATTCTGGCTTTTCTTATTATAAAAACTATTATCATTTATAATATTGTCGTAACAAGCTAGCTAACCTATATTAAAGTATTACTTTAATGAAAACCAATAAATTAAGCAAATTCAACGAACAACAATATAATTATAAATGATAACAATAAAAGATTACTCAAAAGATAAGCTGTGAAATAACTTTGTTTACGACAACCTATATTATATTTATGTCGCAAACTAATTCAAAATCTTATTTTTATTTATAATTTTGTCGCATCCACTTCCGAATCTAATACCATGTTTTTTATGGCCATACCTCAAATTGCCCTATTGATTTTCAATGAGTTATAGAATGACCCCCTGCTTTTTGAACTCATTATTTCTAGATTTTATAATTTTGTCTTGTCTTTTAGAGGTTAAAAAAATGTAATTTACGACTCTTTTAAGAGGATTGTCGCAGAAATTATGTATTTTTGTGCCCAAAATTAAAATCATACAGCTATGGCTAAAGCGAAGAAAAAGGAAGAAATTGAAGAAGTCGTTGCAGAGGTAATACCTTCTGGCGATGAAGGAGGCAAGGTTGCTAAGAAGAAACCTGGGCGTCCTAAGAAAGTTGATGGATTGATTCTGGCAGAAAATCCACACTATTTTATTTCTCAGCCAAACGATGTAACTCAGGCAATCAGCAATCTTTCTGCAGTTGAGAGAAATTGTTGGTTGCAGATTCTTCGTGGTATACAGAAGAACAAGGATCTTCCAGATGGACATCCAGAGAAGTATCAGCTTACCTTGACTCGTAGCCAGCTTCTTGAATGTGTGTCCGGCCATAGCTCAAACCTGGATTATGCCTTCAATGCATTAAAGAATATCACTGATTCAAAGAAGGTCTTTCATTCCAAAGACGGTCACCGCATCTATGCTGGTTTATTGTCGTATGTGGATGAGCACCCTGATCAGGAGACCTACACTGTGGGTGTTACTCCAGTACTCCTCCCCTACTTCACCAACCTCTCATCTGAATTTACTGTCTTTGACATGTATATCGAGATGAGCTTCAAGAGTGTGTACTCACAACGCTTCTATGAATTCTGCTGTCAGTACCGCAACAAGGAAGACAAGATCTTCTTCATGACCGTTCATGATATCAAGAAGATGTTCAACCTTCTAGAAATTAAGGATGAAAAGGGCAACATTATCCAGAAAGAACAGTATAAAAACGGTTCTGATTTCAAGAAGCGAGTGCTTGACAAAGCTAAGAACGACATCAGGAAACTCTACGAAAAGGGACTTTGTGACGTTTGTTTTGATTATAAGGTTAAGAGCAAGAACTCCAGGGGTGCTGTTACTGCCTACTATTTTATCATTGAAACAAATGGTAATACAGCAAGACTTGGTGCTAAGAAGCCGGTTACACCAACACAGATCAAGATTCTGTCTGAAGGTTATGGTGCAAAACTGACCAAGATCATCACCCAAATCAACACCTTCCTTCGTGCACATTTCAGAGTTGAGCAGTCCAACTATTATATCACTGCCATCAGCAAATCTGTTTCTACAGTTGACTCGCAGTCAGAAAGAATTGAAATTCTAGAGAAAATTGCCAAGCAGCTGAAGAAAATAGCCTTGAGATATAGTAAAGATGATTTTGATACTAACGAGAGAAAAATCTGTGGTTCAGTATGCAAGATGCTCTATGAAGATTATGGAGTTCCATATATGAATGGAAAGCCAGGTAAGGGAGTACAAGGTAGACTGTTTGACGATTAATACATAAGATTATGGTGAAAATAATATCTAGTTTCAATTCATCCATTCCATCTGTGCGCAAAGTGAAGAATTGGTTGCAAACTGACCCACATCACATTTGGCATGGTAGAGATAGGTTGGTTGTATTCTTCATCCTGGCTGGTGATGAAGCTGCCACTGCATTCATTCCGCTAGAAGAAGTTGACTTCTCGGAACAGGATGAAGGGCTGAGAATGATTTTGGAATCTACTCATCATGAGGAAATGGAGAAAAGGAATTATTATCAGCAAGTGTATTTCAAGCTCAATGCTCATCTCGACGCACTGGATGACCTGAACCTTCAGCTTACCTCTACTTCTAAAGATGAGGATTTAGACTATTATAATCAAATTGTTGATAGCATCCATGAGCAGCACGAGAAGTTGATGAATTTTATCAATGATGTTTTTGTATGGAGAGACAGGAAGGATATGGGGGCCTATCTTGGTGAGATCCCATCTGTTGAAATCTCTGAGGAAGAATAGTATATACGGGGCATGTCTTCAGCAAGGCATGCCCTTTCTCGTTGCATTTTGCCCTCTCCCCTACCCTATCCTCGTAACATGTTTCCAGAATTTTACTTTGCCTCCCACTTGCATTAATACATGTTTTTTTCCCATCTATATCATTCTTGATTGAACGCTATCATTAAATGTTTGAATGTTTGAAAGTTTGTAAGCACACGTACATGTAGGTTAGCTTACTTGATTATTATATAATGTAAATTGCTGATATATAGATTTATATCTCATTTACATGTTTGCAAACATGTTTGAAAACAAATAAGATGTTCGCTATACCTGATTATTTTCTATATTTTAGAATCCTTTTTGTACAGAGCATATGAATTAGTTTCTCCCCTACCCTACATTCAGATAGTATTCTCTACGTGGCGATAGTAAACCTATACAGTTACCATGCGAATGGAATCGTCTGTTGAAAACTTCATAAAAGTAGGGAGGCTAGACTATAGATTATGAATGGGATAGATCAACTTTGGTAGTTAGCAACATATGATGACTGAAGTAATGATACAGGATATGGAGGATGCTGCAGCCTGGTTATCGACTCTTCATGGTGAGGAGGTAATGCAAGAAGCCGCTGTTCCAAGGAAGATAGTTGCAGAGTACTTTTTCTTGTGGCGGAACTGCAGCGTTATATAATCCTACTGTAGAATGGTTATAAAAGCTGGGCGACATGGCTTATTGTGAAGGCTCTGCTTATAGAAATTCTGGTTTTTCGTAAGAAACTCCTTCTGGAAACTTCTATTGAGAACTATTGCCATGAAAGTTCATGCTTGAAGATATAGGTGGCTACCTAGATGATTTATGGCTACCGTAACACGAATTTGTATCAGATGCTGTTATTAATTTTAGTTGGACAGACTTAACTGTCATTGTTGTATAAGATACCTGCTCCCCCACCCCATCAATAATCTATCTTACATACTTTTTGTTCTTCTTTACTATCTTATTTTGTATTGAGCTTTCAAAATCTTTTCAACTGATGATGTGTTCTTTTTTACTTTAAAATATGTTTGAAAGTTTGAAAACCTACAAACAAGTATGTTTGTATTTTTTTTGTGTTATATCTTTTAATACGTTAATATATAGATATATAGCTATAGTATATGTTTATAAGTATGTTTGAAAACATGATAAGCCGAAAAATGGAAAACCCGTACGCAAACATATTACATTTGTCACTCTTCAATTTTTTTGAGATTCTTTATTGTTTTTCTTTTAAGGAGACTTCATGTTACCTGATTTCCTCTTGTCAGATAATTAGTAAAGCCATTATTTGAGCTATCTGTAAATACAGCTGCAAGGCATATATGTTCTTTCTAATGGGGGGCGTAAAAATTCAGTAAGGCTTTATGTTCTTTTGGGAATTTACATCCTGATTAATTTTGAAGAAACCTGTACTGTATGCTTTCGCACCGAGCCATTTGTATTTATATTCTTTGCAGCTTATTACTACTGTTGTTTATGATTTATTTTTTGAATCTCTATTTATCATTGTGCCCTCTCCTTCTTTCTTTTTCAAAATATATTGTTTGCTCGTTTAATTGCTAGTTTGTCTTGTTGACTCTTGTTCTTTTGATTTCATACATTCTTGTTTCTTTGTTTTCTTGTTTCTATGTATCTTGGTAAACATGATATTTTGTTTATATGATTTTTAGTATGTTTTATTATCCGTATTGCTGCCTGTTCTTTCATTATATTGTTGACTTTGTGAAAAATTTCTTGAATGTTTGAAAATATGTATTTGGTGAAGTGTGAACTTCTAAACATGAAAAACCGAAAACATGTTAACTTGAAAGATATAAAGTCAGAATACTAGTTATCATGTTATTATCTCTTTTATTCAATATCTTTCGTTTACATGTATGTTTGAAAACTAAAAAACATAAATGTTTGTAATAGAATCGTTTTATCCTGGTTCAGTCTGTTAACTGTTACATGAGTTTAATTGGGTATCTATTTTGTATGTTTGAAAACATGTTTCATTGAATCCTTGTTTTTTATGCGTTTAAATTCATGATACACTATGACTTTTATTTATTCATGTTTACTTTCTCTCATATTTACTAATATTTTTCTACTTTACTTAATTCTTTGTATGTTTGAAAACAAATATGTTTGAAAGAATGATTCTTTGAAAGTTAGAATTGGTTTTTCTGGTGTTTCTTTGAGCTGTTAAGTTACTGATATATAGTTTATTATTATACTTGTAATATTGTTTGCATGAAAACATGTTTGTTTGTATGCGTGTATTTACTATTATATATTAAAGGATTTTAAGTTGTTTTGTTTTACTATTTGTAATGTACTTTATCTCTTGAGATTCTTTGTTTCTTTTTAGTTTTGATCTTACTTTTTAGTTTGTATGTTTGATTGTTTGTATGTTTGTATATTTGAAAACATGCAGACGTATTAAATGTCTTTTTACTCAAGTTTGTGTTTCTTTTATGTCTTTTTTATTTTGTTTGTAAACATGTATGCTTGGGTACATGTTTCTTTGTTTTCTATAACTTTTTTACATTCCAGTTTTATCTGTTAGCTTGCTTACATGAATACATGTAACTTCGTATGTTTGATTGTTTGGTTCTTTGCAAACCGATAATTACGTATATTTGATTATCGGTATGTTTGATTTCAATTAAACAAAGTCTTTTGTTTTTTATTACACAGATTCCTTTGAATGCTAGCTTACATTTTTCTTTGGTTGTTTGATTGTTTGTTTGTTGGCAAACCAGGAAAAATGCAAACATGTATGATTGAAAGCAAATATGTTTGCATTTAGCTTTTCTGTTTCTTTACCCTTGTGATGCATTTCATATTTACTTTCTTTTTTGTAAGACCGCAATCATGTATGTTAGAAAACAGGTTTGTTTTTTATTGATATCTTTATATAATTACTCAATAATGTATTATATTCATTGTTGAGTTATTCTGTTCTCCGCTTTAAAAAAATAAGTCCTATGATTTACTTTGGTCGAGAATTCTTTCGATGGTTGGGTAGAGAATGCGTCTGAGGGTGACGAACAATGCATCCAACGTGCACTCGGTTGGTCTTTCTCTCAGACGCTTTGCAAAGATAATCATTTTTGGGGAGAATTTACATTTTTCATTTAATAATTTGCTTTAAGATCTTTTTGATGCAAGGAACAAGGATCCATGTTTTTTCGTAAGTTTGTATTCCTGAATGTTTGCTAACAGTTTTATCCTGGTGTTACTTGATTTTGTTTGGTATTGCTATTTTCAATTATCTGCAATTCCCTTTTCTTTCCTTATCTATCAGATCTTCGTATGTTAATTTTGGGGAGGTATGTTTCTTGTTGATGTTAATAGAGTGGAGTAGGGAGGTCGGTGTTTCCGTCTGGAACTTCTATCAGCTCTACTTTTCTTTATACTGTTGCTTTGCTGTCTTTTCTATATTTTATGGTTTGATTATCGATATGCTTTCTAACCTATATAAATGGGCTTTTCTTCGATACTTTGATTTATCTATAAGATTTGTTTCTCCTGTTCTTTTTCTTTTTCCTTCTCAGTTCGTTATGCTTGAAAGTATGTATGTTTGTTAGTTTGTAAAACCGAAAACCAAAAAACAATTAAACATGTATATTTGAAAACGGTTTTATTCTTTTCTTATAAACGTTTGATTAATAGTATAATATAAGTTGCTTGAAGTTTGCAAACTTATATGTATACAAACATGTTTGCAAAATATTATGTTTGAAAACAAACTTTTTTGCGATTTCTCTTGTTTATTTCAATTATTTAATGTATCTTTGCACCAGAATTAATAATTAAAAGTCAAAGACATGGAAAATAGACTGAAAATGATCTTGGCTATCGTCAATAATAAGGGTGGCGTTGGCAAAACGACTACAGTGCAAAATCTTGCAGCTGGTATGCTCCGAAAGGATAAGAAACTAAGAATCCTTGAGATAGACTTGGATCCTCAGTGTAACTTAACCCTTTTGAATCATGCTCCAGAAGGTTGTGCTACTGTTTTTGATTCTATGATTGCTTGTAAGGGACTTCCTATATACAAGTCAGAGATAGGAGTGTATTATGTTCCAGGTTCTGCAAAAATGCAGGATGTGGATCCTTTCCTTCAGAATACCGGATCTCCTCGTCAAGTGTTGGGAGCTTGCATCAGCAGTCCTTGCATAGATTTTACCGGTGAAGGTATCACTGATCCTATAGATTTCTTTGACTATATCTTCATTGATTGCCCTCCAGCATTGTCTCAGTCAACTTATAATGCTATGGTTGTTGCCAGTCATTTGCTTATACCTGTTCAGATGGAAGGACTTTCTGTGAATGGTTTGGCTGCCATTCTTGGAGCATTGGATGAGGTAAAGAATGGCAGATTTGCCTTGAATAAAGATCTTGAATTATTAGGTCTGTTACCTGTAATGCTGGATGAGAGACCTCGCATTGTCCGTCAGGCGCTGGCTTTTCTTAAAGAAACATATGGGGATAAGGTCTTGTCACATGGTATTCGACGTTGCATCAAGGTAAATGAGGCGCAGACAGAGCTGACTGACCTGTTCTCATATTCACCTTATTGCACAGCAGCAAATGACTACTCTTTTGTAGTTAAAGAATTGTTCAATCTATAAATATTTAGAATTATGGCAGGAAAGGATTTTCGCGCAGCGTTTAGTAATATGAATCAGGCAGTACGTCCTGGTAATGAGCAGCCTGTTGTTAAGAAAAAGAAGATGTCTCTTGCAGAGAAAAGAGCCACTATGCATGGTGTTCAGACTTATTTGTCCGATGAAGACTATGAGCAGCTTATGCTCACTAAGATCAAGACAAAAAAGAGTTGTGAAGAGATTTTGCGTGATGCTTTAAAGCAGTATATTCAGGCATTTAAGTAAAATGCCTGCTAAGAGATAAAGTTGGCCATTGCCTAAGAGTGTTGGATCTTAGGCAATGGCTTTTTTATTTTTCCTTAAGTTGGAACTGATGTTTCCTGGCTTATTTCTAATGTAAACAGAATTAACTTGTTATACTATTGCGATGTTTGTCTATGTATTATATCTATAGGTAATTTTGCTATCGATATAAAACCTCGTGCTTTTTCTGTCTGACTTACCAGTCATCACTTGCTTTTTGACGTGCAAAGGTATGGCAGGCTTGTCAGATACCAAACACCACATTTCTGCTATCTGCAGAGAATCTTTTCAAGCAGCCTTCCACAATCAGAGATTGGGTATTCCTGAAAAGATTCTCTGCAGATTGTTTGGTGTTCTGACTTCTATGGCCTTCCATCTTTTAAGCACGTAAAAAGGCAAAGTGATGACGGGTATGCCGGAATGACTTTAAAAAAAACTCGGATTTTACGATAGCAAAAGTCTTAAAAAGGCTGTGAATCTGAAATCCAGAATAAATTCAAGTTGAACTTTAAAGGATTAAGAACATGACAGAGACAATTCAAATCAAGGTTCCCAAGTGGAACATCGAGAGTGAGACTGGTTACAAGCCACGTACCACATTTTGGCAGGATTTCTCCATAGCTGATGCTTTTGGAGGGGATGCCGTTACAGACACATTCCATCGTGCGTTCAATGAATGGAAAGACAATTGTGTTTACATTACTGAGCTTGTGATGGTGTTGAATCACAAGATTGCCCAGTGGTATGAAAAAAACATGGAGCTAGCCAAACTTTACGATAAGTATTATCATGCAGCAGCTTGTTACGCAGAGGATAATCTCAAAGGGGCTAAGCTACAGTATTATTATAGAGTGACAGATTAAAGAAGGAAACGGCAAGGCTAACCACCTTGCCACAACTTTTTCAACATGGCTGGGATTTTAGATGATGAAATTTTGGAGTTGGAAGGTCTCTTTGCATCAGACAACTCAAGTATGAGAAATCGGCATATAGAGTTTGCCAGGCGTGATTATGTAAAGCTCAAGCAGCTGGGGTATGTCCGTGCTCCTTCTGAACTTAAACTCAATGAGTATCTTTGGGTTGACGTACTTTCCTACTTGCAACCACGCACTCAAGTAGAGGAGATTGAGGAAAACCTGGAAATTAGAATATTACAGCATCCCAATGGATTGTGGACCTATGGAGTTTTTGCTTGCTATGGAACCAGGGGATGGTCTTTCTTGCCAGGTCTTTTTACCGGTCTTTTTCGTTCCGAGAATGAGGCGCATGATACGGCTATCAATAGCCTGATCAGGTTTCTACAGGAAGACAAGAAAGCAGCTAAACTTGTGAAGAAGTTAAAGGGGCGGCTTTCTGGTAACCTGCAGTTGGACTTGTTTGCTGGTTTTGTCTTTTAGCAGGGAGTGGGGGAGAGGCTCTATCTAGGGTTTCTTCCCCTCGGTTCGGCTGCTTTCTTAGGGCGCAGCCGTCCGGCATAACCTTCCTGTTATGCCGGATAAATAGGTATCGCAGATGCTTGTCTGATGGCTGATAGCATCAGCCTCTGGTTTTTTATGTCTATCTTTTTGGGGAGGAGATCGGAGAGCCGCTTTTGGGGTAGGCTACCTCCTAAAAGATAGGTTGTATGTCATGGCAAATGGTATGAAAGAATCTGCATCCTCTTCCTTTTGCTTCACTTTTTTGAAGATGGTGGCTTGTTTTTTGGAAGGTAGTAGTCCTTTGCCATCCTTTTGACAGGTCTCTTTTGTCTTTGGTGTTTCCTCCTTTAGCTTGCCTTCCTTGAGGGAGGATTGGCTGGTCATTGTGGGGTGGGGACTCGAAGACCTGGTTGAAAGAGGTAAGTATAGTCTCTCTCTTCTCGGTGATGTTGATGGGTACACCAGGAATTGGTAGGGCTGGTCTTCTCAAGGTTTCTGGTAACGGGTAGCGTCCTCTTTTTGATTTCCTGCTACTTTTATTGTTTCTTTAGGTAAGCGTTCATTCATTTTCTTAAGCGTCATCCCTTGATTTTACTTTGCAAATTTACCACAAGTGGCGACAGTCAAGGGCACACCCAGGGGCTTGTCTCCACATTTTTTTCATTGTTTTTGGGTGCAGCGGCTCCTGTTTCAAAAACAACCAGATATCTTTGAAAATAATATGGGCCATCTCTTGTCTTTTCTCGCCTTCTCCTTGTTGGTGTTATTTCGCACGTAAAATTTAAGTAATAACGTTTTAAAAATTAAGATTATGAACGCAAGTAACAATTTCACAGTAGTAGGTTTTATCTGCAAGGACGCAGATGTTAGAAACTTTGAGAAGAGCAGCCTCGCTCGCTTTGGCGTATCCATCAAGACCACCGAGAAGAAGGGTGGCGTGGAGATTACCTCTTCTTCCATCCAGAGCTTCGAGAGTTGGATCAAGAACGATGACCAGGCAATCCTCGATCTCCTCAAGAAGGGCAAGCGAGTAAAGGTTGAGGGCTTCTTCAAGAGTGAGACCTATCAGAAGGATGGCAAGGACCATCATGTGATCAAGCTTATAGCCACCGGTATCTCAGAGGTGGAGAAGCAAAAGAAGGAGGAGGCAGCTTAGCCTCCTTTCCCATATCTGCCATGTTTGTCTTCCAAGGCTATCTTTTAGGAGGTAGCCTTTTTTGCCGGCTCTCCAGGGTGTTATATCTAATGGAGAGGGTGGGGCTAGTTCTTGACGTGATATTGTTAAATCTAGCAAATGGTTTCCAAAATGCGGAAACCGTTAGGAATGATTAAGTTATCTTTAGTGAATGGTTTCCGTATTTCTGAAACTGTTTGGAAACATTAAGTCAGCTCTTGTGGGAATTGAAACTATTTATAGTAGTGAAGAAAAACGCTTCTGACTAGCAAGATATCATGATAGATAATTAGATCTTTCATTCCTTTTGGTGGGATGGTTTTTGTTTGATTTTGTATGTTTTTTTGAATTTTTACTTACAGAAAGGTTAAAAAACATGCAAAAAACAGAAAATCTTCATGATAGTTGAGATTATCTGAAAATAATTGTGTATTTTTGTGCCTATAAATATAAGCAGAATATAATATAAGGCAAAAATACGTATCTAACTTATATCGTGGTATAATTTAAATATTAGGAATTATGATTGATTATTACGAGTATTCTATACCCGAATTGGTAAAACTTCTTGGTGCAAGATTCAAGGATTACCGTCTGCGTAGCAATATGACACAGAAAGAGGTATCTGAACAATCGGGTATTACAATCACAACCATTCATAAGTTTGAGAATGGTACATCCGGCAATGTCTCGCTTGGCACATTTCTTTTGCTGCTGAAGGCGATAGGGCAGATTGATGCCCTTGATGAACTGATGCCGGATTTACCGCCATCTGCGTACCTGATGAAGGAAGAAAAGAAAGTTCAACGAATAAGACATAAGAAGTCATGATAGCAAGTTCATTAAAAATAATGCTTTGGGACAAGGAAATCGGTCGCCTGTCCTGGGATGCAAGGAGAGGGGTTTCGTTTTTTGAATACAATCCTGCTTTTCTTGGTGGGAGGCTCGATCCGTTCCCTCTGGTGGCTTCTGTCAAGTCACCTGCCAGCCGTCGTCCCATCATGGGTGACAGGGAAACGAAACTTTACCGCAAACTGCCTCCTTTTCTTGCAGATTCTTTACCAGACGCTTGGGGTAATCAGGTGTTTGAGTGTTGGCGCATACAGAATGGTATTCGCAATCAGGAGATAACTCCGCTTGAAATTTTGTCGTTCATCGGTAAGCGCGGTATGGGAGCTTTGGAGTTTATTCCTGAATCATCCGGCATTAGAAAGTCGGAAAAGCTGAATATGAAGTTGTTGACGGATTTGGCTCAGAGAATATTCTTGGAGCGTGAGAATGTGAGGCTGTTGCCAGATGAATCGCTGACCATGCAGTCGTTGATCGCTGTAGGTACTTCGGCAGGCGGTCGCCAACCGAAGGCTATCATCGCGATCAATCCGAAAACCGGAGAAATCAGAAGTGGTCAGATAGCCGGTCACAAGGGCTTTGATTATTGCATCCTGAAGTTTGGTGATGCAGAGCGTTCTTCTGCAGAACTGGAAATGGCCTATTACAAGATGGCTAAGGCTGCAGGCATAAGCATGATGCCTTGCAGGATTATTGAGATCGAAGGTCAGAAGCATTTCATTACCCATCGTTTTGATCGTGATGAGGAACGTAAATTACACATGCAGACGTTGGCGGCTCTATATCCTGATGCTGACAGCTATGAAAAGTTGCTGATGGTTTGTCGAAAGATGCGTCTGCCTGAGAGCACCCAGGAGGAAGTGTTCCGCAGGATGGTATTCAACATCCTAGCCAACAACACTGATGATCACAACAAGAACTTCTCTTTTCTGATGGATGAAAGTGGAAAATGGCAACTTTCTCCTGCATACGATATGACTTATATCTTCAATGTAGGTGGCTTTCTTCCTGAGAAGATGCATTGTATGATGATGCAGGGTAAGCTTCAAGGTCAGACTCTTGAAGATGCTTTGGCTCTCGGCAAGGAAAATGGTATCAGGAAGGCTGAAAGTATCATTGGTGAGGTTGCCTCTGCTATCCGCCAATTCAGACACTTTGCAGAGGAGTGCGAAGTTAGCCAGCGTTGGATAGGTGCTGTAGAAACCACCCTTAACCAGCATCTGGCAGAGTGGGGATTGCTCGAACGAAGAAAGAATGTTTCATTCAGAATTGGCGAAACCCTTTTTGAGAAGGTACGTGTTGAAAAGACATACAAAGGTAATTATCACCTTTTGTGTGAAGTGGAAGGGAAAGAACGCAAGTTCGTGATTACCGGAAAGAAAGAAGAATATGCATTGATTGATAGGGTTGGTACGGAAAATCTAACTGATGAGCAATTGTATTCGTTGGTTGAAATCTTCTTTGTAAGATAAAAGACATTCTTATTATATTTATTAAGGAGAGCGGCCTTGGGGTCGCTCTTTTTGTGTCATCTATTCAAGACTACCTATCTGGTTGGGGGAGCCTTGGATAAACAGGAAGTGTTTGGGGGATGCTGGCTCCTCTTCCTTTTGCTTCACTTTTTGGAAATTTGGTGGCTTGTTCTTGGGAGGTTGTAGTCCTTTGCCATCCTTTTGACAGGTCTCTTTTGTCTTTGGTGTTTCCTCCTTTAGCTTGCCTTCCTTGAGGGAGGATTGGCTGGTCATTGTGGGGTGGGGACTCGAAGACCTGGTTGAAAGAGGTAAGTATAGTCTCTCTCTTCTCGGTGATGTTGATGGGTACACCAGGAATTGGTAGGGCTGGTCTTCTCAAGGTTTCTGGTAACGGGTAGCGTCCTCTTTTTGATTTCCTGCTACTTTTATTGTTTCTTTAGGTAAGCGTTCATTCATTTTCTTAAGCGTCATCCCTTGATTTTACTTTGCAAATTTACCACAAGTGGCGACAGTCAAGGGCACACCCAGGGGCTTGTCTCCACATTTTTTTCATTGTTTTTGGGTGCAGCGGCTCCTGTTTCAAAAACAACCAGATATCTTTGAAAATAATATGGGCCATCTCTTGTCTTTTCTCGCCTTCTCCTTGTTGGTGTTATTTCGCACGTAAAATTTAAGTAATAACGTTTTAAAAATTAAGATTATGAACGCAAGTAACAATTTCACAGTAGTAGGTTTTATCTGCAAGGACGCAGATGTTAGAAACTTTGAGAAGAGCAGCCTCGCTCGCTTTGGCGTATCCATCAAGACCACCGAGAAGAAGGGTGGCGTGGAGATTACCTCTTCTTCCATCCAGAGCTTCGAGAGTTGGATCAAGAACGATGACCAGGCAATCCTCGATCTCCTCAAGAAGGGCAAGCGAGTAAAGGTTGAGGGCTTCTTCAAGAGTGAGACCTATCAGAAGGATGGCAAGGACCATCATGTGATCAAGCTTATAGCCACCGGTATCTCAGAGGTGGAGAAGCAAAAGAAGGAGGAGGCAGCTTAGCCTCCTTTCCCATATCTGCCATGTTTGTCTTCCAATGCTATCATTTTTGGTAGTCTTGGATTGATGGTACTTGGGGATGGTATTATATCTACTTTTCGATGGAATCGCATATTTTCAAGGGTTTTCTTTGTGAATTTGGATTTTTGGTGTATCTTTGTGCCATCGTCTATAGAAGTTGCGAAGTTTATGGCGTTATCGGTTCATCTGAGTAGTGGTATCTCGATGAAATCGTTCTTTTGGGAGCCAAGGAGGAATACATGGTTGATATGGACTGCATGTGTTTCTCTTGGCTCTTTTTCTTTTATGCCGGCTCTTTTATGCTTATCTTTGTCTATCTGTTTTGTTGATATCTATGGTTTGGTTTTACTGTGTCGTGGTTTAGGTAGATATCCATAGGAAGATGATACTTATATCTATTGTTTTCTACTGTAGTTTTGTGAATAGAACCTCGTTTTTATAATTTTGTCGCAGCATAATCCCACCAGGCTTTTTATCGTGCAAAGGTATGGCAGTCTTGGCAGATACCAAACACCACGTTGTTATCGGCGAAGAATCTTTTCCGGCAGCCTTCCGAAATCATAGATTGCGGTTTTCCGGAAAAGATTCTCTACCGATTGTTTGGTTTTCTGCCATTTTTGACTGCCATCTTTTTAGGCACGAAAAAAGGCTTGGTGTGAAGGTTATGCCGGAATGCTAAAAAAAAACTCGGATTTATCCTCAAAACTCCAGGGATTGGAAAAAGGCTGGATGTTTCAGGAAATCCAGAATATTTTAAGTTTAATTTTAAACAATTGCAGATATGAGACAGAATTTTTCGGGCTTTTGCATGGAGGAACATCCCCAGTATAAGGCTTATAACAATGGGCTTGGAAACTTGACCACAGTGGAGCTGATTTCTTTGGTTATCGGTACAGGAACGCAGAAGAATGTGGAACAGGCACGCCAGATTTACAATGTGATGGAGGAGAGCTTGCGTAATATAGCCAAGGCTAGGGTAGAGGACTTGCAGGTGGTTCAAGGCATCGGGGATTCCAAGGCGATAGCCCTTCAGGCAGCCATCGAGCTGGGTAAGCGTTACAGCTTGGAAAATATGGCAGAGCGTCCGGATATGGGCAGCAGCTTGGCTATCTATAATTTCCTTCTTCCTCATGTAAGGGATTTGGAGGTGGAGGAATGCCATTTGCTGTTGATGAATCAGAATTTCAAGCTTATCAAGCATGTGCCCATGAGTCATGGAGGACTCACTGAAACGGCGGTGGATGTGCGCAGAATCATGAGGGAGGCTGTTTTGAACAATGCCACGATATTGGCTCTTGCCCATAATCACCCTTCGAATTCTCCTCATCCAAGCAGGGCTGATGATATGCTCACCAAGAGCGTCAAGGAAGCTTGTGACATCATGCGCATCTTTTTCATGGATCATGTGATAATTGCTGATGGGTGTTATTACTCTTATCATGACAGAGGAAAAATGGGTTTATAAAGGTAACGGAGAGGCTAACCACCTCTCCATAAAAAAATATTTGTATGAAAGTACGTTTATATCATGATGAAAGGGTAAGCGCCAAGAATGCGCCGGATGCATGGTCTATCTATTGTCCTTACCCTAAGAAGTATCAGAGGGTTACGGGTATCAAGGGCGTTTATCTAGGTTGCAAGCCTACAGATGGCGGTTTGATACGTTGTTGTTGGGAATCCATGGAAGTGGGGCAGAGAATCAATTTGGGAAAGCGTGTGGATGTATCTAGCACGCCAATAGCTATTCAGGTTGCTTTTCACAATATAGAGCGTGTTTATCTGAATGCTTGCAAGGTTGATACCCTGGAGGCATGGGGAAAGTTTCAAAGAGTTTAAAAATAAGGATTATGAATCAGAATGAAGTTTTGGAGTTTGATGGTTTTCGTGTGGAAAGAGAGTCTTTCCTTAGTGGGGATTGCTATGGTCTGGTCACCTCATGCAAGAAAGATGAGGAGGGTGTTTCATATCATCTGGAGGTGGAGTTTGACATATCCCAAGCAAAGTTTCAGTTTTCCAAGTGTTATTCTCACCAGGTGGTTCCTTGCAATGAACTTTCTGCCGGCGGTAGGCTCAAGGTCATGGTTTATCTAGTAGAAAAGGCTGCTGGTGCTTTCGTGAGGGAGAAGGGTATTTCTCAGAAGTTGTCCTTGGAGAAATTGAAAGGCTTGTATCAAGAGGATGATGTGGTGATGGGAGAGATTCTTGCCTCGGAGAAAGCCGATGGCTTGACCATAGAGGAGTCGTTCTTTCTGTATATCCTTGCTCAAAATTTGGCGAATGGTGATGAGTTTTCTTGGGCTTGTGGGGGAGTAGAGGAAGAAAGTGTATCTCTTGTGGAAGAGGCAAGGAAGATGAAGTTGTGAAAAGGGGTGAGGAGAGTTTGGGCTCTCCTCCTTTTTTCTTTTAGGGAGGGGCGTTCATGTGGGCGCGAATTCTACAAACAAGTGAAAATGACATATGGTTTGTAAAACCTTGCTAGTTAACCGCTCTATCATTTATTCTATATTCTCTTTATTGAGTGCCATCTTGAGTGTCATTACATATTTTCTCTTTACCTCACACTTTACCTCACTTTCTATATTCTTCCATATATATATTGTTTTGAATTTGCGTATATTTCATCGGTCATGACCGATGAAATAAGTTTTATGATGAAACTTTACTCTTCCTGTCAAAATGGCTATAAAAGTTGATTAAGAACGTATTGCTGCAAAGTGATTTTCCGTTAGACGTTACAGAGTAAAAAGCAGTGCAAGTTTCTTGGCGGACACCTTTGGGTGATATTTGAAAGCAAAGATTTTAATGACCGGATTCAAGGGAGATTGAGATAATGACACTGCCCCTTCATGACTACCCTGGAAATTCGCAAATCGATACTTTAGTTATGCGTGTCGAATGGTGATGAGTTTTTGAGGGCTTGTGGAGGAGTAGAAGAAGATGAAGTTGTGAAAAAGGAGCGTTCATGTGAGCGCATCCTATCATATCTATATGGTATTGTTGAGTGCTGTGGTATCTACAAGAGCATTTTGCAAGAAGCTCCCCACATAGCATGTTGGAATAGCTATGTAGGGAGCTTCTTTGCCAGTTGTTTGTGCTATGCTGCTTGATTCTTGGGTGATACACCTAGGTTTGCTTCCATTCGCTCTTTGATGGACTTGAGTCCATCATACTCGAACCAGATTAATCCTTCTGGTGTATCAACACGGAATCCGTCGCTAGTCTCTTTTAAGTCGAATGCGTAGGTTTTATCCTTGTAGATGACGTTGAAGATTGTACATCCTAGGATTGGTGTTACGGTTAATGTTGCGCACTCTGTACTGTAGGATATACATCCATTACTCCACTTTTTGAGGCGAACTTCACCAAGTATTATAGTGTTCTTTTCCATATGAATTTATTGTTTAATTGATTTTGAAATAATAATACTATGCTTTAATTTTAGAGAAGTACTTTTAGCATCTTTCTCTTTTCTGCTTGCAAAGGTATTGCAAAATAGTGAAATAGTATTTCACTCACTCCAATTTTGTATTTTTGGAGTGTAAGTGATTTAAAAAGGTTCCATTAGGGATGTGAATGTCTAGTGGAACCTGATGAGAGGATACCATACTCCATGTATCTGCTACCTTCATTGTAGGTATGGGAGAATCTCCAGTGGAGAACTAATTGCTTGGTCGTATGCGGTACCAAGCAGCATACTTCTTTCCTTGGTTCCCCAGAGGCATGCTATGGCTTTTATGCCGGCTCTTTTAGATGCAATCATGTCTATAGCCCTGTCTCCAAAGCTCAGAACATCTTCAGCTTTCTCATCCATCAGCTCCAAAGCCTTTAGCATAGGGGCAGGATGGGGCTTTACGGGATGGGCATCATGGTAGCCAACGATGAAACTTGCTGGAATCTGGTAATAGCCAACGATTCTTTCCACGTAGGGACGTGGTGAGCTGCTGACTATTGCCATCTTGATTCCTTGTGCTTTAATGTGGTCAAGGACTTCCTGGATTCCTGCATACATGGAGGTATATGGGATAAGTCTATATGCCTCGTGCCAGTTTCTCATCTTTCTGGCATTTTCCAGTATTGTGGTATCTACAAGAGTTAAGTCCAGATCAAAAATCACTCCTTTTATCATAGGCTAGAATAATGAATCCTTGATTTTTGGTTTGTTGCTCTTCTCTACCGACTCTCTGATGATGGCAAGGGCTTCTTCGAATGAACCGGAAGTCAGGGCATGGGCTTTTCCTTCTTCCAGGAACTTCTTGTTGCCCTCTGCTTTTCCGCCGATCTGTCCATCCATGTTCTTGTATTTGATCATGAAGAGTGGCTTTCGGGCTTTGAGGGTGGCGTTTACTGCATGCATGGTTCCTCCTCTAAGACCTGTCTGGATGACGAGGGTAGTGTATGAGAGTCCTGCCTGCAGTCTGTCACGCTCCACCAGGGTATAGCGGTTGCCTCTTTGTCCTACCGGGTACTCAGAAAGCAGAAGTCCTCCGCTTTCCACTATGTTCTTGGCCAGTTCCAGGTTCTCTTTTGGGTAGATGGATTCCCAATCCAAGCCGTTGGCAAGGAATGCCGTGGTGGTTCCCTTCACGTTCAATGCTCCTTGGTGGCCGGTTGTGTCGCATCCTATGGCAAGACCTGATACGATGTTGAAGCCTTGTTCTGCGAACTTTTCTGCGAAGTAGATTCCTGCTTGGGTTCCTGCTTCTGTTGGTTCTCTTGTACCGATGATGGCGATGCCCGGCATTTGGAGTGCTTTGATGTTTCCTCTGTAGAACAGAATCAATGGGGCGTCTGTATTGCCATCTTCATTGATGGTCTCGCGCAGGATTTGAGGGAAGGCTTCTTCGTAATAGGAGATGATGCCAATACCTTCTCTTTCTGCATCGTTGATGCAGGTTAATGCCTTTCTGTTGGCTTCCTGGAGATCTGTGGCTGAGTATTTTTCGAACTTCTTTCCCTTGAGAGTAGTCCAGAAGTGACACAGGTCCTCGATGGTTTGCACTTGGGACGGAGCTACCTCGGCTATGGAGAGAACGGTTTTGTTTCCGCAGCCCTTGAGGTTCTTCAATGTCAATATGAGTTCAGTATTGAGTGCCATATTTCTTTATGTTCTATTTCTTTGTTATTACTTTTGTTATGCAGCTGTAAGAGTAGTTATTTCTTTTTGAATTCCCAATATCTTGGAGAAAAATACTTGCTTTTGCGGCTGCATGTTCTGTTTGTGCTAGTCGATGTTCCAGTAGGCGTCAGGATCGCCGTCGAAAACGTCGTCTATGTCCTGGTCGCTCCAGCCTTCTACGTCTTGGGCATATGAACCGTTGTAGTTGTCGTATGTCTCTTCCTCCTCGTAGTAGTCTGCAGGATCGTAGTAGTCTTCCGAATCGTAATCGTCCGTCGGATCATAGTGAGGATGGTAATCTGGGTTGAAGGTCTTTGCCAGGAACAATCCTGTTACGCTTGCTGCCCCCATGGTTTCCAGCTTTTCTGCAACCATTTGGAAGGTTCTTCCTCTTGTGATGATGTCATCAATGACGATGATTTTCTTTCCTGCGATGTCACTGCTGTTGAAGCCGAAGCCTTCGATTGGATTTCCGGTTTTTCCTGTGAGGTGACCAGCTTCATGGTCGTGCTCATTGTAGATGGCATTGATTGCTACCTTGTAGCCGGCAGCCTGGATTGCTTCAGCAAGTTTTTTGTAGCGAGCTTGTGTCTTGCTCTTGGTGGATGCAGGGATGAAGCAGATGTCCCAACCTGTCTTCTCTCCATTTGTTATTTCCTGGATCTTGTTCAGGAATCCACTCTTAACTTCGTCGTTGAGGTAGCCGTCTTTGAAGTTATAGCAAGTCTGACGGTCTGCCAATTGCTGGGCATTTGCCTGGTATCTCACTGGGAGATAGTCTTTGAGGTATTGATACGTATTCATTTTTCTTATATTTTTGATTTAACTTTTTGTTACTTTGTAATGGTGGTCTTTGCCAAGAACAGGCCGGTGACTGATTTTGCGCCAAGTTTTGCAAGCTTTAGACTTGTCTTGGTGAAGTTGGCTCCCGTGGTGATGATGTCACCTATCAGGATGATGTCTTTTCCCTCGATTTGCTCCTTGTTGAAGAGGAAATCCTCTGCAGGATCTGTCTTTCCGGTAGCCATGAGTTCTGTTGCTGGCTTTGGCAGGATGGTGTGGTAGTCACTTGGTATGCCTGTTTCTGACTCGATGGCAGTTGCCAGTTGTGAGTAGCGGAGGGCTGTCTTGTCTGCTGTGATGGCCGGCATGAAGCATACGCTCAGGTTAGTGTCCTTGAGTTCGTCCTTGAGCTGCTTGATTGCGTCGGTGAACTGATTCTTCAGTTCCTGTGAGCATTTGCCGTTCTTGAAGTCATGGACAATCTTGCGGTTTCTCTCTTCCTCTTCCGTTGCTGGCAATCTCATTGGGAGATACTCCATGAGGTTTACGTACTCCAGGTTATTGATTGCCTGTACTGTTGATGATGCATCCTCTCTCATAGGGATGATGTTCTTGTTTGATTTTAAGTTTGTTTTCATTTTGTTAAAAACTTTATTTTGTTAATATTCATTTAACCGCTTATGCGGCGATTTTGCTTAATTTCTTGATCATGTTTACCAGATCTGCTCCTTCTGCAACCATTTTGGCAGAGTCGCATCGGTATGGTAATCTTCCACCTTTGCAGATGACTGGGTCTCCCTGATAGTTGATTTCTATGACGAGCAGCAAGTCACCATTGTAGCTGTACCAGTTGTACTTGAGTGATGACATCAGCAGGGGATTGTCATAGGTGTAGGACTTGATGAATGGAACCAGTACGGTGTTTTGGAACTGGTCCAGGGTAGCAATCTGAGGATAGAACGTAGCGATTTCATCCTGGAGCTTGCAGGTCTTGTTGGTCTTGCTGTTGATTCCCACAACGAGCTGGCATGTCTGCTGATAGCTGCAGTTACACATGGCAGCAATGGACTCCACGGTTTCTCTGATTTGTGGTTTATCGTCTTTGGACTTTTTTGCCAAGTCGAACAGGCTACCCTTCTTCTCCAATGTTGCATTCTCTTCCAAGTCCAATGGAAATTCCACCATGCAAGCGAGCTTCTCTTGTTTCTGTTCCTCTGTCAGCTCCATAGACATCAGGGTATTGAGTGCCTCCATTCTCGTTGTCTCAGGGAGGGTTGTCATCAGGGTATTGAACTTACTCACCATCTCCTGGAAGCTGATGTCTTGCTTAAAGGGTTTTGCATCCTTGAGCAGGTAGGAACCATCTGTGTAGCTTCTTGTTTCCTGTCTCGTGGTTCCGTAGGTGTCACGGTCAGGATAGAAGATTCTCTCATCCTTCTTTGCCAAGGTGATCTGTGCTCCAATTTTCAGGTGATCTCCATCCATTACTGATGGAGGAAATACTGAGAGTTTGTGCATGATCTCGAATGGCATGTGAATGGTTTTGTTGTCAACTGTAATTGAATACTTGTTGTCGATGTAATTGGTAACGATACCAATATGTTTTGTATAATTGTTCATAATTTTAAATGTTTGTTTCTTTATTTACTTAATTGATATTGTTGTCTTATTCCCATGTGGGAGATGCTGCTGGGTGTTCTGCCCTTTCCTTTGGTGGGTCAGGCTGAATGTCTGACCCAGTCTGGATTGACTGTTTTGGCGAGGAAGAGACCTCTTACCATGTTGGCACCATTTCTGGTGAGCTTGTTGGTTGTTTGCATGAATGTCATGCCTCTTGTGATGACGTCATCTATGAGGATGATGTTTTTGCCGGCAACGTCGCTTGTCTTGATGTTGAAGTTCTCTGCCGGGTTTGTCTTCTTGCCTGTGATGTGGCCTGATTCCTGGTCCTGGATTGGCAGGATGGTGTGGTAGTCGCAGGCAATTCCTGTTTCCTTCTCGATGAAGGCTGCGAGCTTTTGGTAGCGGCAAGCTGTCTTGTGGTGGGTGGATGCTGGTATGAAGCATACTCTCCAGTTGTTGCCACCCAGTTCTTTTTTGATTTCCTTGATGTGTTCTACGATTGCGTTCATCAAGCTAAGGCTGCAGTAGCCGTTTTTGAAGTCGTAGATGACTTGTCTGTCACTCTCTTGCTTCCTTGTTGCGGAGTATCTCTTTGGGAGGTATTCCATGATGTAATTATATGTATAGCTCATGTCATTTGATATTAATGGGTTAAACTTCTTGTTCTTGTTTTCGTTTGCAAAAGTACTGTGGGTTTTTGAAATGATATTTCACTCACTCATTTTTCCCGTTTTGCCTTCTATTATTGCTATTTAATGTTTGTATTCAATAATGTCGCTAACTACTTAACCATAGCGGCTTTGGTTTTTCTGGGTGCAAAGGTAGGGGGGTATAGTGAAATTATATTTCACTGGCTCATTTTTCCCATTTTTTGTTATTTAGGCATACTTCTATACCTTATTATATATAGAACTCATGCATTTTCCTTCATTTCTTGAGCTTTTAGCTGTTTGTTGTTGAGTAGCCTGGAGGGCAGGAATCTTAGGAGGTGCGGGGTGATATAGAGAAAGCTTTCTTCGTGGTTTGGTGTTTCTTTTTTCTCTCTTCTCTTATTTTCCTCGGTACAGCAGGGTAATTCATCATGGGTTCTTCTTAGTGATACGTTTTTGTGGAGTGCTGAAATAGGCTTCTTTATGATGCAATCATCTTGTTTTTATGTTTTTTGGGGGTGTATTGGTATAAAATCTAACGTAAAGTTGGCTCTTTCTGATATTTTTTGTACTTTTGTCTCATCGTATTAAAGTACTTAAATGTATGAAGATGAACTGGTATTTTTTTAAAGAAGGATTGAACAAGAGAACTGTTCAGGCTATCCTTTTGATTTGTGTGGGTACTGCTGTGGCATCTGCACAGGTTTACTGGTTCTTTTACTTTTGCTTTTCTCTTCTTTGGGTGTTGGCTTTTTATGTGACTGATAGGGTTGGTATTTGTATCACAGATGTGAACGAAATGCTTCTGATGACTATAAATTCTGAGCATGATAAGAAGGAGAAGGCGCTTTATATGACTACTTTTGCAATTAACAATGAGTATTTCCTGGACGATTACTATGCCAAGGAGAAAAACATAAAAAAATAACTATGTATAATTTTAATACATCAATACATCGATTGTTACATGACAAGCTGATATCATCATTTACTCACCATAAGCTTGAAGCTCTTTCTTTATTTACTGTTGGAGACATTAAGGCTATGGGAATGGAAAAGTTGTCTGCAATGCCAAGGATAGGAAAGAAGATTGTCTATGATGTGAAGCATGTCTTTGCTGCTATTGAATCTCAAGATCCCCTCTTGGAGGTAAAGCGATATTGTAGTGATGAGGTCATACAGAAGATGGATATCTGTTATGCGCATTTATGTGAGAATGTCGAAGATGGCAAGGAATTTCAGGCAATATTCCCTTCCTCGTTAGAAATACTGAAGCTTATTTGTATAAATGAATCTAATTTGATGGAGATGGTGGATAATTATCCTCAGGCTGCTTCATGCTTATATATCTATTTGGTTTGTTTGAAATCTTTGATTCTGGATGATCGCAATGACTTTTATTATTCGGTCAAAGATAGTGCTATGCAGTATCGTTATCAAGTGGGTAGTAAGGTCTTAGGGATGATACTTTATTCCCATCTTTCTAATAAGAGTAGGCTCTTGTTGGAATCGCATTATTCGGTCATGGAAAAGTTCTTTGGTGCAAATGACTTTATCCAGTTGCATCCTTTCATAGAGGATAGGTTGACGTATGAATTAGGTTTATCAGAAATATACTCTACTCGGAGCCTAGACAAAGAGTTCTGTTATGATATAGAATTTAAGCTTAATCATCCCTTGAATTCTTATTACTCTTTTTCTTTGCTTACACATTTTGTAGATGCATATACATCTTTGGACTTTGAACATTCAGGTCAATGTACTATTGGATTGTTTCCTTTCATGTCGGATAAAAGCGTATCCTTTGTTACAGATTTTCATAAGGTAAATGGTTATTATCCGATGTTCACTCTTTTTTCGGATTATCTGCAGTTTGGAATGTGGAATGAAGGAAGGAAAGTTTCCTTAGAATATAGAGGAATCGGTAGAAAAAGAAAAACTTCTCAGGAGTTGAGGGAAGAATATCATATAACGCCGTATATACTTAAAAATTATCTTTCCCACCCAATGGTGAAGAGTACTGACCCAATTATACTGGATGAACATTGGAAATGTTATGACTTTTTGTATGAAATGCCGTTCATAGGATTCTTTTCGCCAATTTGCAGAAGTATCTTGGAAAAGGAGCGTTTGCAGACGGATGCCATTGGATTGATGGAACTTATATTTTTGAGGAACCCTGGCTATCCTTCAAACAAGCAGTTTAGAAAGTTCGAATCTAAAAACAGATTCATATTGGTGAATGCAAGTCTTTTTGATACTGATGAAATAGCTAAGCTAGTTACTAAAATGAAAGAACTGCTGGCTATCAATCGTTTCACAGATGAACATTATCAGGCAAGTATGTTTTTAAGGGAGCTGGATGTTCAGAAATTAGGTGGTAAAGAGCATTTTCTATCTTTCTTTACTTATCTGATGTTGGAGATCTTTGGTTTGGAAGTGGATGATGAAGGTGGCTTTGTGGCTGAGAGAAACAAAGTTTCCGTTACTTCTGAGCTGTTGGAGATTTTGAAAGAAAGAGGCAAACCTATGAGAGCGGAGGAAATGAGAGACATTTTTCATAGAAGGTGTCCTGCTTATCGTCATCTTACCGTTAATACCATCCGCGTTTATTTGAATAAAATGGATGGGGTAAAATCCGTTGGACTGTCAGGCTACTATGGGTTGGCGTCTTGGGAGCATATCTATTGGGGAACGATGGTAGACAAGATTTATGAGGTATTGTCTCTTGCTGGCAAACCATTGCCGCTCAGCGACATTTATCAGCAAGTAAAGGTGTTTTTTCCGAATTCGACGAAATCGTCCATGGAAGGTAGCATGAGACTGGATGCAAGGCATCGGTTTAAATATGACGTGGAGAGGCATGCGTATGTTTTGGTGGATCATGCCCTCTAACCACCATATTCCTGCAATCAAATGGTTGCAGAAATATGGGGTTCTTCTGTATGGGTGATAAACTGCCTGCGACAGAATTATAAGTAAAAAGATGTGGTAGTATGGTATTGATTCTCAGTACTATCACATCAGTTCGTATCTTCATCCCATGTGGGATTAAAAAACTGCTGTATCTAAGACAAGAATTATCAGTTTTCTTTATTTTGCATGCCAATTTGTTCACTTAACCATAGTTTGACTGTAAAAAAATCATTCAGTAGAGCACTTAGGTGTTCTTTCACGTTGGGCAAATCTTTGGGTAGTATACATTGGCGTTTGGAATGGAGAACAAATTTCTGTTCTTCTTCCTCTATGCAGTAAACAATGGTTGTTCCACTATAGTTGTTGATTGTGTTAATTGCCTTACGTACATTAGACATTTGTTCTAGATCATCCAATGGAACAATATACCACTTTGGATCCCAAATATTAATGAAGAAACTCTCGTTGGTGGCATCAATGATGAAATGTTCTCCATGATACTCAAAATATAAGCGGTTTTCGTCCTCTTCTTCAACAGATACCTCACAGTTTAACTGTTTCAGTAGCTCTATGCACAAATCCCTGGTGTGTGGAGGTTCTTCCTGCTTTTCTTCTTGCTGCATGTCTGCTGAATTCTCAGATTGCGTACAGCCGTCTGTCTCTTGTTCTGTAGCTTTTGTTTTTCTACGAGAAAAGAAGTAGATACAAGCTATGATCACAATTGTTGAAATAATAGTCTCCATATGCATCGTTTCATTTATTGTTCTTTTCCAATAACTCTGCTATCTTTCTGAAAAATGGTTTTAAAAGAATGCATCCAAAACTTCCTCAAACACATCATTCGGACTCACTCTATTGAAGAGATTCATAGAGGTGTTGAGCTTCATCACGTCAATTCCGCTTCCCATGATGTATTCGATGTCCTTACCCTTGTGGAGCAAGAGCGCCTTGCAGCATTCACGGAGTCTGTCACCCAGAATCTCATGTTCAATATAGGCTCTGGCTTCACCCTCGCCATCCAAACCATAGTAATTTGCGTTGTAGCTATGACCGAGTCCTTTCTGCTGTGGGAAGATATACCATATCCAATGGCTTTGCTTTCGTCCTTCCTTCAGTTCTCTCAAAGCCTGGGTATAGGCAAACTCCTGAGCATCCAGGAAACGTAAGAGATCATAGTGTGGCTGCTGAACCTTAGGCCATCCGATGATGTCCCAGAACTCAGAAGGAAGGCACACATTCTCGAGATCGTAGCATCTTTCAAACAGAGGAGCCATCTCTTCTGGAGAATATCCGGCGATACCGCAACCAATCAATGTCACAAAGAATGTTTTATCAGGGTGATTCTTGGCAAACTCGATGAATTCATCCACATCCTTTTTCATGGCTTCCAAACCACTCATTGAATCGATGGCGTAACTCATTCCCTGCAAACCATGTCCCTGACCTCTGATGGCACCGAACTTCTCCAGGGCAGTCTTTGCCGCACCACCATCATGATATCCCATGGCGTTGGAGCCGAATACAAAGATTTCACCGGCGGCAAGACGGCTGATGAGATGAGGGGTAACGCGAGTTTCTGGATTATTAGGCGACTTATCCAGTTTAGCAAGCTCTTCTGCTTCCACCACAGGAACCATCTTCTTCCATTCCTCCAGGAACTCTTTCATGTCGTATTTTAGATTTTGGAGTTCAGAAGGCTTATATACGCCACTTTTAGCCACGTATTCTGCCACCTTCTTCTTCACCGTTGCCTCGGTCTTGAACTTTGCCATTTCCTTTGGATTCAACTTAAAGGTAAACGACTTATAGGTCTTCTTACCGTTGACCATTTCAAATTTGATAACTGAAATCTTTACTTCCTTACTCATTTTTATTGTCTTTTAGTTATCTATTAATACCACTATCCCCTGAAAGGTAAACATGGTAGACTATTCTCTCTTGTTTATGAACGACGTTACTTCTGAGAGTTAGAGACATAAATTCGTTTTGGATATTTACCAAGTACGAACAATGTAACCGGGCAAATCCAAACCTCCTTTGTGAATCCCTCTAAATTGGAAACCTTGTATGTAGCACCACCAAAGATTCTGTAATATTGTCTGGTAAGACAGATATCTGTAGATTCTTTCTGTTCGTAAGATACACGTACAGTGACCAATCTAGACTTGAAAGTCTCCAACAGATGGTTAGCTCCTGCTACCATCTGCAAGTTATGATGATGTCCAGCCCAAGGCATTTTAATATACCATAGGTTATCACTCTCTTTTTCGAAAGTAAGAACATACTGACGTGTGCTCAAAGACTTCACCATAGCCTTTACTAAAGTGGCAAACAATTTAAAATAGTTCATTCTCTTATTTTTTGTTTTGTTTATTATTGATTGATGGATTGTTAATCATTTACATTCTGAGTTGATCAATGGCAAATAGATGCTGTAGCTTTGTAAATTACAGCAACTGCAGTATATATGAATACTGTGCTTGATCTATATATGGACATCTTTAACGATGTAGTTGTTTATTCTGTTGCAAAGTTAACAAAAAGTTTCGAGAAAATACTCTTTGAGGTGATAATTTTATTCATGGTGATACCAAGAAGATAAATTTCACCGCAATGGAGAGGTTTGGCTCGTATGTTGAGCAGACCTATTGTAATGCATTCGGCTTGAAAAAGTCGAATGCATTGGCTAGCTCAAATTTATGATATCACTTGCCAAGCCCTTTTTGGTGGACATGGAAGATGGCTATAGCCATTGATTCCAGTTACATCAGCAAAGCTGGCAAGACGATTCCATATATTTCTCTTTGTTCTTTTTCAATGGCTTAGCAACAAGCCTGCATTTGAGGTATCATGCTGTCTATAGCCGGATGATTCAGGAACTTGGATCTGTGCCCGATATGCCACTTGTTGCAGTAGTTGCATTTGTAGGCTGTTATCTCCCTGGAATCATATGGGTGGTTGATCTGCCATTGAGCAATAGCCTTTTGTGCAGCTTCTTCATTTTTGTACCCCATTTTCTTCTTGAGGACTAATTCATGGGTGATAGGATCTTTCTTCCATTTCCAGTGGGTGGATTCGCCTCTTCTTGTGTTTCTTGCCTTTTCCTTCTGTCCGATGTTGTACAGTTGGAAGGCTGTGGCTCTGTCCATCCAGTATTTCTCCCTGTTGCTGGTTTTGTAGCCTTCATCCTTCTTGTGCATCCGGTGATAGGCCTGGCACATTCTCTTCTCCACGATGCGTCTTACCTTTTTGGAGTCATGTGGAGCTTCCGTCTCAATGTCGAAGTTACGGAGCAGCATTCCTTTCTTGAACTTGAGCTTCTCCTTGAAGATTTTCTCGGTCTCTTTCTTGAAGCGTACATCCTGGCCATTCAGGACAATTCTGTTTCCATCCATTTTCACCAGCATGGATGTGAGCTCTTTCTCTTTTGCTGCTTCCAGGTTCATGAGCTTCTGGATGGCTTTCAGCACGCTCTTGACGTTGAAGTTCACTCCGATGATGCTGTCTCTGATGTACTTGATCAGGTAGTGCTCTTCTAATGTACTCTCATTGGATCGCAGATATCGTCCCAATGTTGTTAGATTCTCTGAATAGTTCCAACTGTCAATCTTTCCGTAGCGTACTAAGGATGATTCCCAGCTAGTTAAAATGTTCTTAATCTCAATTTCCATTACTCTCATAATTTTAATGTGCTCCTAACTTTAACCATAGGTGCTTTGGTTTTCTGGGTGCAAAGGTAAGAGTATATAGTGAAATGATATTTCACTGGCTCATTTTTCTTGTTTTTTGTCTTTTTGGCATACTTTCTCTACCTTTTTATATCCATGAATCATGCATTTTCCTTTATTTTACTCTGTTTATTGTTGAATTCGCTTCTATTGCGATGGATGCAGATAGTTAATAGAGTTAAATTTTTTGGTTGGAAATGGCTAAATATTTAAGAATAATTGGCTTGCATATCTCGAAAAATAGTAGTAACTTTGCACCCGCTAAGAAAAAGTTAATTTTCGGTTAAGAAAAGTGAATAATTGTTTAGTAGAGTTCTTTAACTTATTGATAATCAGAATAGTCTTATAATGTCGAGTACGAGACCATCTTCCACTACAATAAGGATTAAGACATTTTTATTTAATTTTAAATAGTTAATAAATAAAGGAGTACGAGACCATCTTCCACTACAATAAGGATTAAGACAGGCTGAGAGAGATTTCATTGTTTGTACCTTTCATAAGTACGAGACCATCGTCCATTACAATAAGGATTAAGACTGATGTGACTTAAGCTCGAAAGTATCATCACAATCTGTACGAGACCATTGTCCACTACAATAAGGATTAAGACACGTGCATGAACTGACGCAAAGGCATTACTAACTCGTTAGTACGAGACCATTGTCCATCACAATAAGGATTATGACACTCTATGTGCGCCCTTAGCGTAGTCCAGGTTTCCGTACGAGACCATCTTCCATCACAATAAGGATTAGAATCATTTGTTTATGAGTTATTCATAGGTTATTTTGGTTCATAGGTAGGGTTATCTGTTACATGAAAAAATCCCATATCAAGGTTGGTTGCCTTGGTATGGGATTGATTTTACTATTCTGATATTCTTATCTTCTGTTCAGTCCTATTTGGACCACTCTTGTCTTATTTCATTAAGCAGAAGCTTCTTTTTCTTACTTCTGGTAGGAATCATAGAGTTCCTTGGCCTTGTCTTCGCCAAGGAAGCCTGTCAGCTTTCTCCAGATGCCACTCTTGTCAAATGGCTTGGCAAGTTCCTTCACTTCCTTCTTGGATGGTTCCTGTAGCAAGCGGGTTGAGGTGTTGTAGAGGGCGTTGCTGTCGGATTCTTTGAGCTGTGATGCCTTGGAGTCTTTCAGCCATTTCTCTACCTTCTGGAAGCATACCTTGAAGTCTTTGATGCTATAGCTAACGCCATCACCTGCGAGTTTGTCAAGGGTAGTGCCAAGACCAGCTGCAAGTTCTTTTTCCTTGGCTTCCTGGGCAGCTTTTGCTGCTTGTTGCTTTTTCTCTTCTTCCTGCTTGTCAATCAGTTTATCGATATCGGCAACGATTTGTCTTTCTTTCTGGGTGTTGATTCCTTTTTTGAAGAGTTCATCCATGATAGCGTTATAGAGTTTCTTAGCCTCTTGGTATTCCTTGGCGTCTACATAGCTCTTAGCGAGGGTATATTGCTCGGAGAGTGATCTGCGGGCTTCTCTTTCAGCTCTTTCGCCTTTAGCCTTGAGAGCAAGATCTCTGATTTTATCCTTGTCTTCATCCGTGAGCCATGAATGGATTGGAGTACCTTTTTCCTGGAGCTTGTTGAAAGGATTCTTCTTCTCGAACTTGCTGTCTCCATATTCTTTCATTTCCATCATTCTGACTTCTTCGTCTGTATGTTCTCTGAGGATATTGACGAGTTGGGTGATGCTTTCGGTTTGTGCCCACAATTGCTGGTAGTTCTCATAAGTGAACACCGACATCATTTCCTCAAAGCGCTGCATATAGTAGTTCATGTCTTGTCTAAAGCCGCGAAGGGTGATGTCTTCCTTGTCGATGTGGCATTTGCCGAAGCCAAAAGCTTTGGCCATACCCAGGTTGAAGAATACATCTGGAGTCATATTGAAAGTCAGGGCAGCCAAAATAGCTCCAATCTCAGTTTCTCTTGTGTTATGCAAGGAGATTCTCAGGGTGAAGGTTTGTCCGGCAGGAAGGGCCTTGAATGTTGTTCCCACATTCTTGTTTTCTCCCTGTGGAAGCTGGGTGGTTGTTCCCTTAGAGTGGATTCTATACAGCTTTCTTCCTGCGATACCCTCGTTTTCATCATAGGTCTTGTATGGTGAATGCTGCTGTTTCAGGTACAGAGGATAGTAGGAAGCCTTAGGATTTCCCAGAATACCCTTTGTCTCTATAAGCTCAGAGTCCTCTACTGTTCCCTCCATGAAGGCATGACTGATTTGTACTCTTCCCTTCAGGTTGTCGTCACCAGTGTAACCAAACAGGGTTTCTCCCAGGTCGTGTCTGGTCTTGTCGGCCTTTTGTAGGATTTCTACCTGTTGGCGTACATTGTTTCTGAATGGGAGTTTGAACATTCTGGACATACCGAGGATCTCCTGACCATTTTGCATCTTGAGATAGAATACCGGTATTTCATAACCCTTTTCAAGAGCCATCAGGAAACACCCTTTTCCCTCTTTTTCCTTGGCGAAGTCAGGAGTTCCTTCATAGATACTCTTGAAAGCTCTGATGGTTTCCTCGTTTAATGGTCTGCTCTCACCTCTGTCTGAAGGGAACAGCAGTTCATGTTTCTTGCCTTGCATGAGTCCTGTGCAGACGATTCGGTAGCTTATTCCATCTTTTTCTCTCTCAGGATAGGTTGGATAATGGTTGGAATCCGAGCCTACGGAAACATTGGTTTCCCAAATAGAGCCATTCGGGTTATAGCCAGGAAAATTCAAGCCCACTTCAATGCTATGGATTTTTTCCAGTTGTCCGTCACATGGGGTGAAGAAATATCTCTCACCTTCCTTTGAGAGCCAGCCTGGTATGGCATTATTTACCTTTTTTAGGTATTCTGCGCTTTTTGCCTTATTCATTCTGTTGGCCACATCACGGTAGCCAAACCATCTGTTCTGGAAGTCCTTGTCTTCCTGCATCTTGCCGAAGGACATGATTTCCACGATTTCGCGCAACATTCCCTTGATGGTGGTGCCTGGAATGAAGTAGTGACGTTTTCCGTCCTTACCCATGATATGGGCAGAGTGCTTCTCTAGTGCACCGTCGCATGTGAAGAGAGGAGATACGTTCTTGAGTTTTACCTCGATCACTCCATCCTCTGAGTCTGAGAACGGCAAGTCCTGTGTAACCTGCTCACTCCAGGAAGGGTAGAACACCTTTTCATTGAGTGGCACGAAATTATAGGGTGCTGTAATTTTCATTTTTCAGTTCCTCCTTTATTTTTCAAATCCAACGAATATGTTTGCCTTGAGCTGAAGGGTAGGCATGTTTTCACAAAGCTCATCCTTCACCTCTTCCCACTGGCGCAGGAACTTTAGTGCCTTCACGCCAGGAAGACGGTGTGGCAGGTAACCGGAGTTGTGGTGGCAGAGCCATCCAGTTCTTCCTGCTTTACCTCGTATGTTGTTACGAAGTAATTTCCATCCACATAACGGATCTGGATAGAAGTGTTTTCTTCCGGGTTCCACAGCAGTCCCTCTACGACGAAAGGATTCTCGCCGTCTGTAAGGGTAAGAGAAAGAGGTTCTCCTTCTCCTATGATTCTTGGTTTGCTCTGGTCGCTTTGCCAGAGGTAGCCTTCATATTTTGCATTTTTTATCTGATGTTCCATGCTTACTCTTGTATGTTAAGTGTTCCGATGAATATACCATTTCCTCTGTTGGTACCACCGCCCAGTGGCAGGAGGCCGTCGCAGATGTCCTGGAGGGCTTTCTCGAATGCCTTTCTGACATATTCGTCTTGAAGGGCTTCCTTTTCAACCCAGATCTCTTCCACGAGTTCCTGGTTTTCCGCAGTGCTTACCTTTTCCTGGAACAGGGCACCGTCCATCACTCCACCGGTAAACTTATCCACCTTGATGTGAGGAAGAACCTTTGAGTCCATGTTTTCAATGAAGACATCTGAGAAGATGGCCTTTCCTCTGGATGGTTTGATGTCTGCTTCATCCAGTGTGGTGCCGAAGATATCCAGGCATGCCTTGTTTCTGTCGCTTGCGATAGCCTCTGCGTTGTCCACAAAGTGCTTCGTAAGGCGGTTCCAGTGGTAGGCTGTACGATGTGAAATGGCTCCTTTGACGGATGTTGCCGGTATCAGGCTCTTGGATTCCTTGATTTCTGGCTTGCCAGTTGACCAGTCCACATAGTTTTCCTTGACGGGTGTCATATCTGCCTCTTCGTCTCCGAATCCTGATGAGAACAGGAAGAAGTTCAATGGCTTGAGGGTGAGTGTATATTTGATCCAGTCAGCTCCCTGCAGTTCACATGGCTTCTTCTCGGTGCCCTCATTCCAGTCCTCTTCTAGCGATGATGACTTTTTCAGGTAGGCATCGAGGTCCTTTTCCTGGGTCAGATCATAGCTTGCGTATTTCAAGCTCACGACCTTCATGCTTCCGAAGCCGTTTCTCGTTCCGCTGCCGACTCTGAAGGTAGGAGAGGAGATGACGTCTAGCAGTTTCTGCATATTCTCGTCATCTTTCGTTTCAGAGAGGAGTTCCATCTCGAAGATGAATCGGGTGCCTTTATACACAACCTGTTCGTCGAACTTGCCATGGTCTGCGCCTATACCCTTTTCCGTGATTCTTACATGCTGGCGGATAGGCAGCACCTCAAAAGCCTTGAGATACTCATCCTGCTCTATGTCTTTCAGACCGTCCATGGCCTTCTGGTTGCTGCCCAGGAGCAGTGCGTCGGAAATGAGGACCTTGGAGCCTTCTCCCTTATCTCCTTTCTGGTATCCGAAGATGGAGTCACTCTCCTTCAGGTCTTTCATGCTGTGACGGATGATGCCCATGAGTGATGTGCCCGGGATATATGGCAGGTCATTCACGTCTCTAGTCACGGGTGCATCCGTAATGATGTCCTTCTCGCCGCTGCCCACTGCCAGAGGTGATGTCGCCTCCAGGGTGATGCGCGCGATCATGCGGTATTTATATTTTGTCATCTGCATTGCTCTATTGTTTTTTTGCCATTTCAGAGGCAAGGTTCACTAATGCTCTTTGAGACAGGTCTCCATACTCCTGGCTGTTACCCATCTGCTCTATAAACTCTCTGAGGATTCTGTCTCTCTGCTTGGTTTTCCAGTCCTTGGCCTTGATTCCATGGGTAATATAGCCGATTGACTCTATGACTTCGGTTCTTGGATCTGTTGGAGACGGCTCTCGCTTTTTCAATTCCTTCTTGTCGAAGAGTTCAAGGAGAATCTCGTTCATGGTAGCATGCTGGAGGGCGATGCTGCGGATGGCACCCCATTGAGAAGAGAATTTGCCTTGTGAGAACAATGGCTTGTACTTACTGACGAAATTGTTCACCTGCTCATAGATATAGACAGAAGAACTGTTCTTGTGCTTCTTTCTTGCCAGGAATGACAGCAGCGGTGTTCCTTCCAGTGCTCTTGTCTCTGTAGCCTGCGCTTTTGTCTTCTGGGAGAGGCAGAGGTTTGTCTGTCCGTTTTCTCCTGCCTTTTGCAGCAGGTTCCATCCATAGATGACCTTACCGAATCCCTCATTCTTATAGTTGCCTACATAGGAAGGAAGTTGTGATTCTGTTGGTGGTTCATGGAGCTTGACAACGAAGACGCTGCCTTTCTCGATACCCACACGGTCCGCATCTCTGGTTTGGCGCTTGCCATTCCAAGGAGCATATTGGAAGATTCTGATCTGTGACTTCTCCCAGTCGATTTCTCCATTGAGTCCCAGCATCTGGGCTGTTGGCTGGAAGGTTGGTGTTCCCGTTTCATCCAGGAAGATGAGTCTGCCGTCGGCATAGACTGTGATATAGCTGTTTCCATTGATAGAGAACAGGGATGGAGCTGATGGAATTTCCCCAAAGGTAGTCTTCGTGATTTCAATGAGGCCATACTGTGCAGTTTTGGATCTACCCACATGTTTTCTTCCTGTCAGCTTTTTCTCGATGATAGGGGCAAGGGCTTCATCGTCTATCTCTACAGAGAAATAGAACTCGCTTCCCTTCTCCAGTCCTTCATATCCGAACATCTGGCTGTCCTTGCTCTTGCGAAGGGTTCTGTCATAGGCGCTTTTGATGGCAAAGCTCTTCAGGCACTCTACAGCGTTAGCCTTGTTACCATCAAACTCATAGTAGCCTTCGCGGCATTGCTTGAGCTGCTGTGGCTGGCCTTGGGTGCCATTCTTGTCATCTGAGCGGCTATAGAAGTGGTGGATATAGCTTTCCTCACTCAAGGACTTGAGCTTTGGGTAGAAGAGGGATGCCGGAATATGGAGGCTTCTTGTCTTGGCGTCCTTGGATGCCGGATGTGCGTCACCGAATCTTACATGTCCGCTATGGAAGATCTCTGTCTGCTCCTTGGTCTGGAAGCTCATATAGTCCTTGGCTACGATGCCCAGGAAGCTGTTGCCTGGAATGAAGGTCAGGGATTCCTGGTTTCCTTCTGTGGCTGCTCTCTGATTCAGGATGACATCTGAGAGTAGTTTACATTTGAATTGAAGAGTTGTCATGCCTTACCTCCTTTCTCGATACTGAATTTACATCTGCCCAGTCCTCTGTTTCTGCCTGTTCCCATATGTTTGATGAAGCCAAGTGCAGATGCCAGTACGCTTTCCATGTCATCATCCACATAGAGGACTGTGCCATAGAGCGTGCATGGAATCGTGGTTTCGATGGTGCGAAGGCTATGTTCCTTGGTGATTCCGTTTTCCCCATTGATGGCTGTTGCCACCTTATTAATATATAGCAGGTCTTCCACATGGTTGGAAAGGATGCTTTTAGCCTCGTCCTCTTTGAGGGTGGCATTGGTGAAGAACAGAGTGCCCGATGGAAGGGCTTCTTCTGCTGTAGCTGCTTTGCCGAAGGCTTTCTCCAGGTCCATGTCCAGACCTCTGAGGGCAGCATAGTCCTCTACGGCTTCTCTTATGAGGCCTTTGATGGTCTTGCCTGGAATGAATGGCAGACCATTGATGTCCTTGATGACGAGTGAATCGGCATCTGCACCGGCAGAGAGGCCGGACCCACAGTGCCATGGTGAGAAGAACTCTATTTTTATGGTTAAGTCTTTCATTGCTTTATCCTTCCTTTGTTCTTTGGTTGAGAATTGTGTTTAAGTCCAACAGATCCGCTGCAGGATAGAAAACATCTTCTGAAAGCGTTCTCTTCTGTGGGGTTGTGGCCTTTTGGAAAGTTCCCTTGGTAGAAGCTGAGAGCATGGCATCGCTACGATTGGCAGCCTGCTTGGCCATTTCTGTGTTCTGGTGCATGGCAGTCATCCATTTTCTGATGCTGGTCTTGGCTGCGTTGCCCTCCTTGCCGTTGAGAATGCTGCATGTATCCTCCAGCTCTTCTATCGTCCAGTATTCTTCCGTCTGGTGCAGGAAATAAGGTCCGAAGTTGAAGGAAAGTCCCTTTTGTGGGGTCTTTTCCTTCAGGATCATATTAGGATAGCTTTCAATGAAGCTTCCCTGTACCTTATAGAACATCACACTCGATGGTGCTACTGGGGTATCCTTTTGGATAAGAGGATGCTTTGAAACAATCTTGGCCTGGGTACATAGCGTCTCTGCCAGGTCATATCCATAGTGGAATGGATAGGAAGACTTGATGAAGGCTATGCCTGCGCATGCTGTGAGGCCGTTCTCTGCGCCCAGCTTTTGCTTGGTGGCATTCTCGAACTCTTCAAGATAGACCTTCACGTAGTCGAGGGCTAGGCTTGCCTTGCATATCATGGTCATGTCATCTCCACCCAGTACTACAGGACGGAATGGGAAGACGCTTGACTCTTGTGTATAATCTTCTGCGGTATATACTTTTTTGAAGGCGGCACGGGCTGCCTGGCAGGTAGCCTGGTTCAGCTTTTCAGAGAAATCTTTCAGTTTTTCCATGGAACTGCTGAATTTGGACAGAATCTGTCCCAGACCATTACCATCTGCATGAATGATGGCTACCCAGTCATTCTTGCCGGTGAGATCCTCGATGTTCAAGGCTATGTTCTTAGGGGAGAGATTCTTGATATGGAAACTCTTTTCTGCCAGACTGATGGTTGCCTTGCCGCCGACGGAGAGGTTGCGTTTCTTTAGTGTTCCTTCATCCAGATATTCCTGACTTTCCTGTGTGATGGCAGGAAGTCCTGTGGTTCTTGAACGTTCTACGCCCATGAAACCTACGGTCATGCTTCTGGCTGGTTTGTTGCGTTGGATCTTCAGCTTTTTCTCCAGCAGGTCCATGCAGGAAGCGAAGTGAGTCTTGAGTTCTTCCTCCGTTACCTTTACCACAGCCTGGCTGATGGTGATGCCAGGAGCTGCCAGCATCACGGTCTTAGGAAACTCCAGGACGGTTTTCTCGCATTCCTGGAGATCATCATAGACACATTTGATGTTGCCGGCTGCATTGATGATACGGGTAGCTCCTTGCAGGTAGTTGGATTCAAAGAGGGTGGTGCATATCTTTTCTACCAGCTCGCTGCCGCCGACGATGTCTTTGAGTGAGTTGGTTGAGAAGATAAACCCCTGGATACCCTGTATGGAGGCTCCATATATATATTTGTTTTTCTCCATGTTATTTTGTTTTTATGGTTGTGGGTGTAAAAGTATAAAAAAAAGATGGTAAAAACTATTTTTTCCTCAAGAAAATGTTATTTATCGGATATTTTTTTGTATTCCTAAAATCCGCAACTATCATCCAATACACGATTAAGGGTAGATTTATGAGTCGT
>OICC01000004.1_pt1 | contig 156346 bp, 257 predicted proteins | sample 1581191 | NCBI WGS metagenome assembly OICC01 (sample SAMEA3882535, study PRJEB24775) | human gut metagenome | biome: human-associated habitat; feature: intestine environment; material: feces | place: Netherlands | collected 2009/2010 | reverse complement strand
CGCTCTGGTGAGCCTACAGAAGTACCTCCGAATTTCATTACCTTCATAGTCGTAATTTTATTTAATTATTTCACTTAATTATCTTCTCCATCCTCTGTGAGGTCGATGTGGTTGTACTCGTTGGTTACGTCGTAGAGCACACCTTCCTTACAGCGGTAAACGATGCCTGGGAATTTGTCGAGCATCGGGATGTTATGGGTTGTCATCACAACAGCTGTGCCTTGTTTGGTGATGTCTTTCAGCAGACTCACGATGTTGCTGGCTGTCTCTGGGTCGAGATTGCCTGTAGGCTCATCGGCGATGATGATCTTAGGATTATTGAGAATGGCGCGGGCGATGGCTACACGCTGCTGCTCACCACCTGAGAGCTCATGAGGCATCTTGTCGATTTTATCAATCATGCCTACTTCATTGAGCACCTCTTCGATACGCTTTTCTCTGTCTTTTTTGTTTTTCCAGCCTGTTGCCTTGAGTACGAATTCAAAGTTCTTGCGAACGGTGCGGTCATGTAGCAGCTGGAAATCCTGAAAGATGATTCCCAATTCCTTGCGCAGAGCCGGAATCTCCTTTCGTCTGATAGTTTTGAGGTCTCTGCCGAGGATTTCAGCCTTCTCGGTTTCGCCTTCTACAAGGTCTAGTTCGCAATAAAGTGTCTTTAATAGCGAACTTTTACCAGAGCCGACTTTTCCAATAAGGTAGGCGAATTCTCCTTCGTCAATATGAAAATTGATGTTCTGGAGTACGCACTTGTCGGCCTGATATATGCTGACGTTCTGATAATCTATTAACATCTTCTATTTTTTTCTCCTTAATGTTGGTTTGTTATTTCATTTCGCCCTTGCTCTTGGCAACGCGGCGTTTCTTATCCCATTCCGGATCGTGACGAATCTGAAGTTCTTTCACAACATCTTCTATTCTCAAGCCTTTGCTTGTGAGCAGAACGATGAGGTGATAGAGAAGGTCTGAACTCTCGTAAACGAGTTTCTCGTTGTTGCCGTTTGTGGCTTCGATAATGGTTTCAACAGCTTCTTCTCCAACCTTTTGTGCCATTTTGTTAACGCCTTTCTTGAAGAGGCTGGTAGTGTAACTTCCCTCTGGCATTTCTTCGTGGCGCTTGTTGATGAAGTCCTGAAGCTCTGAGAGGAAGAGGATTGGGTTGAGTGTATTCTCTTCTGCCCAGCAGGTGTCTGTACCTTTGTGGCAGGTTGGACCATCTGGGTGAACCTTAACCAGCAAGGTGTCGTTATCGCAGTCGTTCTGAATGCTAACGAGATTCAGAAAGTTGCCTGATGTTTCACCTTTTGTCCAGAGGCAGTTGCGTGAACGGCTCCAGAATGTTACCTTTTTGGTTGCTATTGTCTTATCGTATGCTTCCTGATTCATGAAGCCAAGCATCAAGACGTTCTTTGTAACTGCGTCTTGGATGATGGCAGGAACCAGTCCGCCTAATTTTTCGAAATCTATTTCCATTTTATCTTGTTTTTATTTTCTTACATTATTATATTCACGTGTTCTATATTCTCACGTTGATTCCTTCTTCTCTCAGGTATTTCTTGAGGTCAGGAATGGCAATCTCGCCAAAGTGGAACACGCTGGCTGCCAGGGCAGCATCTGCCTTGCCTTGGGTGAACGCATCGCGGAAATGCTCCATCTTTCCAGCACCTCCTGAGGCGATGATAGGAATGCTTACTTCTTCGGCAAGACGGGCGAGGGCCTCGTTTGCGAATCCCTGTTTCACACCGTCATGATCCATACTGGTAAAGAGAATTTCACCGGCACCCCGGTCGGCTACTTCCTTAGCCCAGTCAAACAGTCCTAGTTCCACCCGTTCTCTTCCGCCTTTTACATAACAGTGCCAGCCGTCAGAATCGAGACGTGCATCAATGGCGCATACGCAAACCTGTGAGCCATAATGGTTGGCAATTTCATCGATGAGCTCCGGATGTCGGATGGCAGCACTGTTGATGCTAACCTTGTCAGCTCCGGCGTTGAGCAGGCGGTCAACATCTTTGAGTTCATTGATTCCACCTCCCACAGTAAATGGGATGTTGATTTCGGCAGCCACACGGGTTACCATATCCGTAAAGGTTTTGCGCTCTTCGAAACTCGCTGTAATATCGAGGAATACGAGCTCATCGGCTCCAGCATCGCTATAAGCTTTTCCCAGTTCTACCGGGTCACCAGCGCTGCGAAGGTTTACGAAATTGGTTCCCTTTACCGTCTCGCCGTTCTTTACATCAAGACAAGGAACGATTCGTTTAGCTAATCCTTTGCTTTTACTTTGAATTTTCACCATTGTATTTTAATTCTTATCGATTGAAGCTTTTGACTAGTTTCTTAACATCGATTTTCCCTTCGTAGAAAGCTTTTCCAAATACCACGGCAGGAATCCCAGCAGTTTCCAATGCTTCGATGTCTTCGTTGCAACTCACTCCGCCTGAGGCGATAAGATGCAGTTGAGGATAGGCAGCCATTACTTCTTTGTAGAGTTCTATGGCAGGTCCCTGCAGCGTTCCGTCTTTGCTGATTTCTGTGCAGAGAACATAGCGTACTCCTTTATCGATGTACTTTTTCAGGAAAGGAAGGAGATCTTCAGAAGAATCTTCTTTCCATCCGTTGATAGAAATCTTTCCGTTTCTTACGTCGGCTCCCAGAATCAGGCGGTCGGCTCCATACTTGTCCAGCCATTGCGTGAAGAGTTCAGGATTGGTGACGGCAATGCTGCCCACTGTAACCATGCTTGCTCCCGCAGCAAAAGCTTTCTCTATATCTTCTTCGGTCTTGATTCCGCCACCGAAATCAACCACGAGAGAGGTTTCTGTGGTAATGGCCTTCAACACCGCATCATTTACGATGTGCTTTGACTTGGCTCCATCGAGGTCTACTACATGAAGGCGCTTGAAGCCCATCTGCTCAAACTGTTTTGCAACATCGGCAGGATTGTCATTGTAAACCTTCTTCTGGTCGTAATCGCCTTTTGTAAGACGAACACACTGGCCATTTATCAAGTCGATAGCTGGAATTAATTCTATCATATTAGTATTTCCTCTTTTATTTTATCTCTAAAAAGTTCTTTAAAATCTGTTCTCCCACTTTTCCGCTCTTTTCCGGATGGAACTGGCAGGTATAGAAATTGTCTTTGTGGAGCGATGCGCTATAAGGAAGAATGTATTCTGCCTTGGCAATGGTCTCCTCGCAGAGTGGCACATAATAGCTATGTACGAAATAGGAGTAGGGATGAAGCAGCGCATCAGCGGTAGACTTGTCTGAGTCAGAATCCATTCTGTTCCCGAACCCCTTATAAAGGTCAGTCTTCAAATCATAGATTTCATTCCAGCCCATAGCAGGCACCTTGTCTTCGTGTTTCTGAGGCTGGAATCGCTTTACATCTACATCAAAGATTCCGATGCAATCTACGTCACCTTCTTCCGAATGGCGGCACAAGAGCTGCTGTCCTACACAAATGCCCAGGACGGGTTGCTTCAAGTTCTTGATTACTTGATCAAGCTGATGAGCCTTCAGATATTCCATTGCTTCTCTTGCCTGGCCTTGTCCTGGGAAGAGAACGCGGTCAGCCTTCTGGAGCATTTCTGCATCATCTGTAAGTACAGGTTCGATGCCTAAACGCTTCATGGCGTTGACTACGGAATAGATATTTCCGGCATTATATTTTACGATTGCTACATCCATAACCTAACGTAATTCATTTCTATTTCTTATTTTTCGATGCAAAGGTACACATTTTCTTTTAATTTAAAGAAAATAAAAGCAAAAAGATTACGAAATATAGTAGATTTCTTTCAGAAAGTTAGAAATATGGCGGGATTTTACGTTTTCGTTAAGTGAAAAAGGAGCAATTGGATGTAAACCAACATCCAATTGCTCCTTTTGAAGTGTTTATTTTGATAATCGAAACTTCTTAGTTTTCTTCTTCACTGTCTGCTGTGCGGAGAATGATAGAAGTTGCTCCGATGGTGAACAGGGTTCCGTCTTCGATAACGCGGCGTTCTCTGTCGCCCAGAATCTCATTGTCAACGAATGTTCCTGTATAACTTGGTCCATCACGGAGTACATATTTCAATTTGCCTTTCTTGTCGCGGCTAACGTTGATTACGCAATGGTTCATGTCAACGCTTGGGTCTACGGTTTCGATAGGGCAGTTGATTCCGCTGTTCTTCATGTAGCGGCCGATGATGTTGTCGCCTAACTGGAGCGGGATTACCTGTTTGTAAGCGAATACGTTCTCGATGACAACGATAGAACCGTATCCCTTCTCGTTGGCATTCTCGTCAAGTTTTTCCTCCTTTCGGGTTTCGCGGAGCTTGGAAACTCCCATTCGGATGCCAAACTGCTTATTGCAATTAGGACAAACGAAAACGAGACTCTGACCTGCCTGATACTTGGTCTCATCGAAGGTGATAAAATTATCGCATTTAGGACAACGTACTCTTTTCATATTCTTTTTCTTACTTTTCTGTCTTTATTATAATAATGTGTTGTAGAAGTTTCCGATACTCCTTGCTCTTTGTTCTAGCTAAAAACTATAAACTCTTAACTATCAACTATTCTTTCACTTTCGTAATCCAGCCGTCAGTAAAAGCATCATAGTTGTGTAAACGGTTGAGAGCAGTATAAGCTTCGCCCTCGGTAGAGTATGTTCCGTATATAACTTTCACATTATTATCCGTAATCAACACCCTAGCTTCCTTGAATCCCTTGTTCTGGAGGAGTTCTGCATAGCTCGCAGCATTGCGCTTGGTAACACGACTTGCCAAAACGATGCTATAGTAAGAAGAGGCTGTTTGCAATTCGTTGTCCTGAGTCATGTTGACAGACTTGGCAGGAATGCTCTCTTCTGCCTGTGATTCTGTACTAAGTACCAGTTCTTGAGGTTGCGCAACTTTATTGATCTCCTTAGGCATGATGCGGTTCAACATACCTGTGTCGATTTGGCTCTTCTGAACGGTTGGGGTTCCCAATGGAGAAGAGTAGGTGAAGAATGCAATGAGAGCAATGCAGGCTGCTGCAATATTGCGCAACCAGCTCTTCTTGATGCTGATAAATTCGGCATTTGATTCTTCATCTTCTTCGTTAACGAACACAGAATTGTTGACAGAGAGTCCACTCTCCATCTTCTGGTTACTATCCTGATTCTTGACTTCGCTTTCAGTACGATTGTTTTCTACTGTCTTTGCTGGCATTTCAATGATTGAAGCAGCAGAATCTTCAGCCTTCTGAACCTCTTCTGCAGAAATCTGCGCGAGTGGGAGCATGTTTAAGCCACCCAAACCATACAACTCAGGGGTAAGAATGCCCGCCTCGCATGGTTCGAAGGTATAATTTCCGTCTTCGTTCAATATGATGGTGCCAATATCATTCAGTTCAAATTTTCCTGAATTCTCCAGAGTCTGACGCATCTCTGTCACCTCATCAGCAATGCGGTTCAAAGCTTCCGGATAGCTGATATCGTATGCTTCAACATACGAAAGTGCAAGGAGAGAATCGTTCATCTGGAGCTGTGGGTTAAAGCCAATAGTTCTCAGCGGTGGCAAAAACATGCTGTCTCTGCCATCGTAACGCGCATCTACATGATGAGCCATGAAGCCACCAAATCCTGGGACAATCACGCAATCGTTGCTCAAAAGTAGGATCTCTATATGTCTTTCTAGTCTATTCACGTTTGCAAAGGTAGTGATTTTTTCGGAAATGACCAACAGAAAATAGAGAAAATTTTCGATGAAATCATAAAAAGTCTAATTTGTTTTGTCGTTTCGGGAAAAAGTATTACCTTTGTGCCTAAAATAAATAAGGTATAAATCAATGAAATATACAGAGACAGAAATTGAAGGAGTCTGGCTGATAGAACCTCGGGTATTTGATGATGCTCGCGGCTATTTCTTTGAAGCATGGAAGCAGGCTGACTTTGATGCTCACGTTGGAGGGCATGTGGAGTTTGTGCAAGACAATGAATCGATGTCGGCTCGTGGTGTGCTCAGAGGTTTGCATTATCAGAAAGGTGAATTCTCGCAGGCTAAGTTGGTGCGTGTCATCAAAGGCCGCGTGCTGGATGTAGCTGTTGACTTGAGAAAGGGCAGTAAGACTTTCGGTAAATATGTAATGGTTGAACTGAGTGGAGAGAACAAACGTCAGTTTTTCATTCCTCGCGGTTTTGCCCATGGTTTCCTGGTACTGAGTGACGAAGCCATCTTTACTTATAAAGTAGATAATGTTTATGCTCCTGATTACGAAGCCAGTATTCATTGGGATGATCCTACTATCGGAATAAAATGGCCTATTGAAGGAGTTGAGGTGCTTACGTCAGAAAAAGACAGAACCAAGGCAAAGTCTTTCGAAGAGGCTGATTATTTCGAGTAGAATTGGCATCAGCTTTTATCGGTTAATTTATTTAAAGAACTCATCATGAAAAAGATAGTTAATTTATGGTTGCTCAGTTGTATCTTGACTCTTGTTGCTTGTGGGCAGAAGGCCGAAAAGCAACAGGAAGTGAAGGAAGATACTGCGGCTAAGAAGATGTTGCAAGGCATTTGGCTGAACGATGACGATGAGGATGATGTGGCGTTCCGCGTAAAAGGCGATACGATTTATTATCCTGATTCTACCAGTCAGCCTGTCTACTTCTACATTGCTGGCGATACGCTTGTAATGAAGGGTGCTAATATTGCAAAATATCCGATCGTAAAACAGGCTGAGCATATTTTCCAGTTTAAGGTGCAGAATGGGGATGTGGTTAAGCTGGTGAAGACGGAAGATAAGTCTTATTTGCAGCAGTTCATCCACAACCATGTTTCCGTGGCGCTGAATCAGAATACGCTGATTAAACGTGATACGGTGGTTGTAAGGGGCGATGAGAAATATCATCTCTACGTACAGGTTAACCCAACAAGTTATAAGGTCTACAAGAGTTCTTATAATGATGATGGTGTTGAGGTAGACAATGTTTATTATGATAATATTGTGAACTTGCATGTTTATCATGGTGCCAACTGTCTGTTCTCTCGTGATTTTCATAAGAAGGATTTCGATAAGCAGGTTCCTGCTTCTTTCTTGGACCAGTCTATATTGAGCGACATCGTATTCAATAAAATAGATGAATCTGGCATTCATTATCTTGCTGTTCTGGCAATGCCTGACAGCAGTTTGAGTTATCAGGTTGAGGTTATCATTTCCTTTGAAGGAAAAATGAGGATGCGGGTTAAGAGCTAAAAAAGAAATAAAAAAGTCGCCCTGAAAGGGAAAGCATTGGATGTAAGATGCTTTTGTCCTTTCAGGGCGATTCTATTTTTTATGTGCTTATCCTGAAGGGATAGCTTGGTGGCTCAACTTTTAATTGAAGAATCCCAGCAAAGCTCCAGCTGCAACGGCAGAACCGATGACTCCCGCAACGTTTGGTCCCATGGCGTGCATGAGAAGGAAGTTATGGCGGTCGTATTCCAGACCCAGGTTGTTGGAGATACGTGCACTCATTGGTACGGCACTCACTCCGGCGTTTCCGATAAGTGGGTTCAGTTTCTTGCCTTTTGGCAAGAAGAGATTCATCAGCTTGACGAATAAGATTCCGCTTGCCGATGCGATGATGAAAGCAAGAGCACCGAGAGCAAAGATTTTGATGGTGTTTAATGTCAGGAACTCTGAAGCCTGGGTAGAACAGCCTACGGTCAGGCCGAGGAGGATAACGACAATATCATTCAAGCTGCTGCTTGCTGTCTTGGCGAGTCGGGTTGTCTTTCCACTCTCTTTCAGAAGATTTCCGAAGAACAGCATTCCTAATAATGGCAAACCGGACGGAACGATGAAGGTGGTGAGAAGCAGACCGATGATAGGAAAGAGAATCTTTTCTGTCTGTGAAACCTGACGTGCCGGTTTCATCTTGATGACGCGCTCTTTCTTGGTTGTAAGCAGTCGCATCAAAGGTGGCTGGATTACAGGCACCAGTGCCATGTAAGAGTAGGCGCAAACCGCAATGGCTCCCATGAGGTTCGGACTCAGTTTACTGCTCAGGAAGATGGCGGTTGGTCCGTCTGCTCCTCCGATAATGGCAATGCCAGCTGCCTGGTTAGGTTCGAATCCCAGAGCCAGTGCAATCATATATGCGCCGAAGATTCCAAATTGGGCAGCGGCTCCAATCAGGATGAGCTTCGGGTTGGAAATGAGCGCCGAGAAGTCGGTCATGGCTCCAATGCCCAGGAATACGAGTGGCGGGTACCAGCCCTGTTTCACTCCCTGGTAGAAGATGTTCAGAACGGAGTTGTCTTCGTATAAACCTATTTCGAGTCCTGCATCGGCACGGAATGGAATGTTGCCAAGAATGATTCCTAATCCGATAGGAACCAGGAGCAGCGGCTCAAAATCTTTCTTGATGGCGAGCCAGATAAAGAGTGCTCCCACCAGAATCATGATGAGGTTTCCTGCCGAGGCGTTGGCAAAGCCCGTAAAGGTAAGAAACTCATTGAAGTTTTGTATGATGAAATCCATAATTTACTTTGAACTTTGAAAGTTGAACATTGAACTTTATGATTAGTCTTTTGATTGGAAGAGTAATCATTAGCTTTTGTCTAAACAGCTTATTACGCGATTGTAACAAGCGTGTCTCCTTCCATTACTGCGTCTCCCTTGTTCACGTTGATGCTGGTAATGGTTCCCGAAGTTTCTGCATCGATGTTGTTCTGCATCTTCATGGCTTCGAGAACGACAACAGTATCGCCCGTGTTCACCTTGTCACCGACTTTCACCTTGATTTCGTTGATAGTGCCAGGCAGAGGGGCAACAACTGGTTTGCCAGAGGCAGCGGCTGCCGCTGGTTTGGTGGTTGTTGCGGAACTTGCGTTTGTTGCAGAAGAAGAACTGTTGAATTCTTCACTCTTCACTCTTCGCTCTTCACTTAACTTCACTTTCTGCTTACTGCTCTTAACCGGCTGTTTCATTTCCACTTCGAATGGAATTCCATTCACGGTTACATTGGCGATATTGCCTTCAATATCCTGTATTTCAACGACGTAATCTACGCCTTTAACCTTATATTCGTACTTTGCCATAGTTTTATATTTTAACGTTGTTATTGTTGTTGTTGAATTTCGGAGCATTCCATCTGGTCTGTTTTGGCTTGATGGTGATAATGCCGGATTCTACATCATGAACATCTTCCAGATATTCCTGTAGTGCAAGAGAGATGACTGCCATGTAAATCTCCTTATCAATACCCTTGGTTTCTAAACCATCTTTCAGAATCACGTTGGTCTTATGACTGAGGCCTTGAGTAACCTCGATGGTCTTCTTTCCTGTCTTATATAATAAGGTGGCGTGCTTCTCAGTAGCACGGGCGATGCGCTGTTTATGTTTCATGTAGGCTCCGAAAACCCAGAACACGATGAAGAGGAGAGCAAGGCAGGCAAATACGATTCCCATTGAAAGTACGGCGATTCCTATTCCGTATGGGTCGCTTTTCTTCAATTGTTGGGCTTTACTCAAACCTGTGTTTTGAGGCAGATAGCCTGGAGTTACTGATCCGGCAATGGCTTTCTCCCATGTCTTGAAGTCCTTACTCAGTTCAAAACTCTCATCGGCAGCCAACACTGGCACGCTTACGGAGTCTATCAGGTCAACGGCATTTCCGTCATAGAGTGCTATCCAGTTGGGCATCTTTTCCTGTAGAATAAGATTGAGATGAAAAGGTCCCGAGTTGGAAGAATTCTTTGCCTTCCAATGTTGGCCGTTCCTGCCATCCTGGTACCAGGAACTGCTGTCGAAGATAACGATGCTCTTCTTGCCTTCCAGTGTGGTTCGTGGTTCATTGTTAGGCAATGGACACATCAACTGTCGGCGAGCTTCAGGCGACATTTTCTTGTCGAGAACCCTTCGGTCGGTGGTTAGGAACATACCACGCACATTATACGTGGTAAAGGAGGAATTGCTCAATTCCACCCATGGTTTGTGCTGCCCGTACTCATCTACAAGATTGGTACGGTTGTCGGTCATCACCTCCGTAATACGGATACTTTTGGCTCCTTGACTCCAAGCGGGCAAGGACGTGATGACTAGCATGGTTATCAGAAATCCCAATTTCTTCATACGCTTACTAACGTTTATAGGGTTATTGTTTCATATTTCGAAAAAATCTGCATCATATAGGAACGATAGCTGTTCCTAGAAGATTCATTAGGTTTGTTTCTTGTGCTCAAAGGTACGAAGAATTTCTGAAAAGACAACAAAAAAGGTGCACAAATTTTTGTCTTTGTGCACCTCTTTTATAATTTATAACTATTTCTAGTTGTTTTGTTAACTTTTGTAAGCCTTACGCTCCGCAGAAGAACAGCACCACTATCTGGGCTGTAAAGATACGGAGGAACATGCTCAATGGATAAACCGTAGAGTATCCTACAGCTGGAGCCTCTTTAGAGCAAGAAGCATTTGCATAAGCCAATGCAGGAGGGTCTGTGTAAGTACCGGCGAGCATACCCATGATGGTGAAGTAGTTGAACTTAAACTTCAGGCGGGCAATCGTACCGATGATGAGGATAGGAATAACGGTGATGAGGAAACCGCATCCCACATATTTCAAACCGTCACCCTGTACTACTGTGTCCCAGAATCCGGCTCCAGCCTTGATTCCCACACTCGCCAGGAAGAGTACAAGTCCTATTTCTCGCAGCATCATATTAGCCGAAGTCGTCGTATAAGTTACCAGTTTCATGCGATAGCCGAAACGGCCGATGAGGATGGCGATGATAAGCGGACCTCCGGCAATACCCAACTTCAAAGGCACCGGCATTCCCGGAATGGCAAATGGGAGAGAACCGAAGATAATACCTACCATAATGCCTACGAAGATAGTGGCAATGTTAGGCGCATCGAGGCGCTTTACAGAGTTACCCATGATTTCAGCCACACGGTTCACATTCTCTTCAGGACCTACAACCAGAATCTTATCACCTACGTGGAAGTGGTGGTTTCTACCTGCAAAGATGTCCATTCCCTGACGGGAAATACGGGTTACGTTAACGCCGTATACGCTGGAGAAGTGCATCTTACCCAAGGTCTTACCGTTCATTTCCGGACGGGTAACGATGATACGGCGAGAAACAAAGTGCTGTACTTCATCCTTCTCGCGGTCCCATTCAGCTTCAACCTCTGGTCCGATGAAAGCCTTGATGGCTTCAGCATCAGCCTCTGCACATACAACGAGCAATTCATCTCCAACCTCAAATTTAGTCTTGCTGTTAGGAATACTCACCTCGCCATTGTGGAGCAGTCGTGAACATACAATGTCACGGTTCAAGAATTCTGAAACTTCTCTCAGCGTTCTGCCTGTAATATAAGCATTTTCCACGCGCAAGTGCATGTTATGGGCCTTAGCGTGTGGGTTGGCAGCATCTTCTTCGTTAAGCTGTTCTTCCTCATCAGCAGTATTAATCTTACAGATGTACTTGATAAGGATAGTAGCACCGATAATGCCCACTACACCAAGAGGATAAGCACAAGCATAACCATTGGCAATACTTGGAGCGCCATTAGGGAAGACGCTGAGCAAAGCCTCGTTGGCTGCACCAAGACCCGGAGTATTGGTAACCGCACCATAGAGTGTACCTATCATCATAGGCAGGTTGTTAGGGTTGCTCGTATCAAAGAAGAGATAATAGCAACCAAACATCACGAGGATGTTGAGCAGAATAGCGCTAGCCGAAAGCATGTTGAGCGTAACACCACCTTTCTTGAAACTCTCGAAGAAGCCAGGTCCTACCTGGAGACCAATCATGAAGACGAAGAGGATCAGGCCGAAGTCTTGCACGAAAGTGAGAATTTCCTTTGGACCGGTGAAGCCAACGTGGCCAGCCAAAATACCTGCGAAGAGAACGAAGGTGACACCTAACGAAATGCCGCCAATCTTTAGCTTTCCGAGGTAAACACCAATAGCTATCACGATAGCGTAGAGTAGGGCGATGTGAGCCACCGACTCGGTATTGGTGAAGAGATTAACAATCCAATCCATGTATTCGTTTTAAAATCAGAAAATTATATTCCTGTAGTTTACCAAATTATTTTAGAATTTATGTTTTCTGTTGCTTGTTTTAAATGAAAGATACAGTTCTGTTTATAGAGAGAATCTGTAGATTATTAGGGGATTCAGTTAAAACTGAAAATTGGAGGACATCACATAGGATGCCCTCCAACCTATTTTTTCTTGTAAAAAATCAAGCCCTTTTTACAAATGGCTTTCTTTTTGACATGAGATTACTTCTCGATAGCTGCTACACCTGGCAATACCTTACCCTCGATAGCCTCGAGGAGAGCACCACCACCTGTAGAGATGTAAGATACCTGATCAGCCAAACCGAACTTGTTGATACAAGCTACAGAGTCACCACCACCGATGAGTGAGAAAGCACCTTCCTTAGTAGCCTCAGCGATTGCGTCAGCGATAGCCTTAGAACCACCAGCGAAGTTGTCGAACTCGAATACACCTGCAGGACCGTTCCAGAGGATAGTCTTGGCACCCTTGATGGCAGCTGCGAAAGCCTTACGAGTCTCAGGACCTGCGTCCATACCCTCCCATCCGTCAGGGATGTTGTTAGATGGGCAAACCTGAGTATTGCAGTCGTTCTTGAAGTCGTCACCGCAGATAGAGTCTGTGCCGAGTACGAGGTTTACACCGTTCTCCTTAGCCTTCTTGATTACGTCGAGAGCAACGTCGAGCTTGTCATCCTCGCAGATAGACATACCGATCTTGCCGCCGAGAGCCTTAGAGAATGTATAAGTCATACCACCGCAGAGAATCAGGTTGTCAACCTTAGTCAACAGGTTCTCGATGATACCAATCTTAGTAGAAACCTTAGAACCACCCATGATAGCTGTGAATGGGCGCTTGATGTTGCCGAGAACTGCGTCAACAGCCTTAACTTCCTTCTCCATCAAGAAGCCGAGCATCTTGTGATCCTTGTCGAAAGAATCAGCGATGACAGCTGTAGAAGCGTGCTTGCGGTGAGCTGTACCGAATGCGTCCATTACATATACGTCAGCGTAAGAAGCCAACTTAGCAGCGAACTTCTTCTGACGCTCCTTCATCTCAGCCTTAGCAGCATCGAATTCAGGAGTACCCTTCTCAACGCCAACTGGCTTGCCTTCCTCTTCTGGATAGAAGCGGAGGTTCTCGAGCAAGAGAGCCTCACCTGGCTTCAAGGCAGCTGCCTCAGCATCAGCGTTACCGCAGTCCTTAGCGAACTTAACGTCTACGCCGAGAGCGTCTGATACGTTCTTAACAATCTGAGAGAGAGAAAGCTCTGGTTTAACCTTGCCCTTTGGCTTACCCATGTGGCTCATCATGATGAGCGCACCGCCGTCTGCAAGTACCTTCTTCAATGTAGGAAGGGCACCGCGGATACGAGTGTCGTCTGTTACATTACCATTTTCATCCAATGGCACGTTGAAGTCAACGCGCACGATTGCCTTGTGACCGGCAAAGTTAAAATCTTCAATTTTCATTTTACCTAAATTTTATTTAGTTTATGTACTAATTTATTGTTCTAAACCTTTCTGCTGGTTTCAAAAACCGAAGGCAAAGATACAAATTATATTTGAATCAGCAAAATATAGTAGCGGTTTTTATGATTTTTAGTAGATGAAATCGTCTGTTTGCTATATCGGGTTTGCAAAATTCGTGTTTTGCGCTTCCTTCTGCCTGATTTGTTAAACAAAATGGAGAGAAATGAAATATATTCTTAACAAATTACTTTTTTTTTGGATTTTTCGATAATAAATAGTACCTTTGTGCGCAGTTAAAACGTTATTACATATAAATGAGATAAAATGGCGAAAGATAAGATTGCTTTTGTGTGCAGCAATTGCGGGCAGGAAAGTGCCAAATGGATGGGCAAATGTCCTAGCTGCGGACAATGGAATACATTTAAGGAAATTCGTATTGCTGCTGATTCCGGATCGCAGGCTGCGAAGAACGCCGGAATGACCATGCGTCATGGTGGGGCTGCCACGATGTTTGGCGGGCAGCACAGCGAGCATGATGCTGCGCCGATGAAGCTTCGCGATATTTCTGCGATTGATGAACCGCGCATCGATATGAGGGACGAGGAGCTGAATCGTGTGCTGGGTGGCGGAATGGTTCCTGGCAGCATTACGCTCCTGGGCGGTGAACCGGGAATCGGTAAGAGTACGCTCACCTTGCAGACTATTCTGAACATGACTGACCGCCGCATCCTGTATGTGAGCGGAGAGGAAAGTGCCCATCAGATTAAACTCCGTGCCGACCGGTTGGCTAAAGGACAGGCGATGCTCAGAGAGGGTTCTTCTGCAGACATTCTGAAAACGGCTTCTCTTTCATCAGAAGGAGCCTTTGATCATATTACGGTCCTCTGTGAAACGCAGTTGGAGAAAATCTTCAGCCATATTCAGGAAGTGGCTCCACAACTGATAGTTATAGATTCTATACAAACTATTGCTACGGAAGAAGTAGACAGTTCGCCGGGTTCTGTTTCCCAAGTTCGTGAGTGTGCAGCCTCCCTGCTCCGATTTGCCAAGACGAGTGGCATTCCGGTTATTCTGATAGGACATATTAATAAGGAGGGAACGCTTGCCGGACCAAAGATTCTGGAACACATCGTAGATACGGTGATTCAGTTTGAGGGCGACCAGCATTACATGTACCGCATCTTGAGAAGCATCAAAAACCGATTCGGAAGTACTTCTGAGTTGGGAATCTATGAGATGATGCAAGGCGGACTCCGACAGGTGAGCAATCCTTCAGAGTTGCTGCTTACTGAAGATCATGACGGGCTTTCGGGTGTTGCCATCAGCGCAGCCATCGAGGGTGTCCGTCCGTTCCTGGTAGAGACGCAGGCTTTGGTTTCAACAGCAGCCTATGGAACCCCGCAACGTTCGGCAACGGGCTTTGACCAGCGCCGTTTGAACATGCTCCTGGCGGTTCTAGAGAAACGTGTGGGGTTCAAGCTGATGCAGAAGGACGTGTTTCTGAATATTGCCGGAGGATTGAGAGTAACCGATCCTGCCATGGACTTGAGTGTATTGGCAGCCGTATTAAGCAGCAATGTTGACACGCCTATCGAGCAAGGTTGGTGTATGGCAGGCGAGGTAGGTCTGAGCGGTGAAGTCCGTCCGGTGAGCCGTATCGAGCAGCGTATTGCTGAGGCTGAGAAACTGGGATTCCAGCACATCATCATTCCGAAGTACAACAATCATGGTTTCGACCATAAAAAATATAAGATAGAAATTCATCCCGTTAGGAAGGTGGAAGAAGCATTCCGCTGTCTGTTCGGGTGAAGTAAAAAGTAATCATACAGTTCAAATTTCAAAATTCAAAATAAAATGAAGGATTCAGTAATCATTGTGAGCGGCGGCATGGATAGCATCACGCTGCTCTACGACAAGAAAGACGAGATTGCACTCGGCATTAGTTTTAACTATGGAAGTAATCATAACGAGCGTGAAATTCCTTTCGCCAAGATGCATTGTGAGCGTTTGGGAATCAAGCATATTACGATAGATTTGGGTTTCATGCATCAGTATTTCAAGAGTTCTCTTCTTGAAGGTGCCGATGCGATTCCTGAAGGTCATTATGCTGCTGATAATATGAAGAGTACGGTGGTTCCTTTCCGTAATGGAATCATGCTGAGCATTGCCATCGGCATTGCTGAGAGTAATAATCTGAAGAAAGTTTTCATTGCTAACCATGGTGGCGATCATACGATTTACCCAGACTGCCGTCCGGAGTTTATCAAGGCGATAGATGAGGCTGCAGAAGCAGGAACGTTCGTTGATGTGCGCGTGGTGGCTCCTTATACGAATATTACCAAAGGGCAGATTGCGGAGATAGGTAAGAAGTTGGGCATTGACTATGCTGAAACCTGGAGCTGCTATAAGGGCGGTGAGAAGCATTGTGGCAAATGCGGAACCTGTGTAGAGCGCAAGGAGGCTTTGGCCGAGGCGGGTATTGAGGATACTACCGAGTATGAAGAATAAGGATGACGACGAACCAGGCGTTCTTCGTTCCCTATATATAATAAGGTGTAATCAGAATAAATATAATAAAAGAAAATGAAAACAGCGATTTTATCTGCGGCGTTGATGCTTGCATCAACCGTTGCAATGGCTCAGAAGAGCAACTTCCAGTTGAAGGTGGATTTGAAGAATTTCAATTCCGATTCTGTACTTGTTTACAAGGGCAGAAATGTTAAGATGGACACGGTTTTGGTGAAGAATGGCAAGTTTACCTATTCTGCAAACCTTGATAAGGCAGCCGGATACGTTTTCCTCTCACCTGAAGCTTATCGTGGTGCAGGTCAGTTTATGTTCAACCTGCCTTGTGTTCCTGGCGAGAAGGCTGAAGTTAAGGGCGATGCAAAGACCCGCTTTGATATTTCGGGTTCTAAGTTCTATCAGCAGTATCATGAAGTAGATGTTCTGCTGGAGAATGCTAATAAGGAGTTAAGAGATTACGAAGCTTCCCTGAACCAGAGAATCAAGAATGGTGAGACCCAGCAGACCATCATGGCTGAATATGAGCAGAAGGCTCCTGCCCTGCAAAAGGCAAAGGACGATAAGATTTTCGATTTCGTAAAACAGCATCCTGATTATGAGGCTTGTGCTACTATCTTCGAGCAGTTTGATGATGTCAGCAAGATGGAGAAACTGCTGGGCTTGCTCTCTGAGAATGTGAAGAACGGCAGAATGAAGGCTTTCTACCAGCCAATGATTGATATGGCTAAGAAGCGTGCTGAGGCTGAGGAGAAGGCAAAGAAGGTGCAGGCTGCCGGTGTTGAGGCTCCTGACTTCACGCTGAAGGATATTAAAGGAAATGATTTCAAGCTTTCTAGCCTTCGCGGCAAGATTGTAGTTCTCGACTTTTGGGGTTCATGGTGCGGATGGTGCATCAAGGGAATGCCTAAGATGAAGGAGTATTACGAGAAGTACAAGGGTAAGTTTGAAATTCTTGGTGTAGATTGTAATGATACAGAGGCTAAGTGGAAGGCTGCTGTTGAGAAGCACCAGTTGCCATGGATTCATGTTTACAATCCGAAGGACAGCAAGGTTCTCAGCGATTACGCTGTTCAGGGTTTCCCTACAAAGATTGTGATTGATGCTAATGGTAAGATTATCAAGACTATTGTTGGTGAGGATCCTGCTTTCTACACTTTGCTTGATGAAGTGTTGAGCAAGTAATGATAACATAAAACAATGTCGCCCTGTAAGTGCAAAATTACATTTGCTCTTACAGGGCGATTTTTTGTTTTGTATTTTTTATTTCTTTTTCTTCTTCAATTCCAGTTTCGGAATCTTGATTTTCTGTCCGGCTTTTACGGTGTTTTTACCATTCAGGGCTTCTACGTAGCATTCCATGCCGGAACCTAAATAGCGAGTGCTGATCTGTTCGAGGGTCTGACCGGCGCCAACCGTAACAGTCTGGGCAACTCCTATGATTCGGTAAGCTCCTGTGCGTACGCGAGCATCCTTATCATACTGGGATGATGCTATTTTCGAAGCAGCCTTTTCTTCGGCTTTATCTTTAGCCTTTTCTTTCGTTTCAGCCTTAGCCTTTGCTTCAGCCTGCTTAGCCTTTTCTGCGTTAGCACTTTCCTCATCCGAATTTTCAGCCAGTTTTACTGCTTCTGCAGTTTTAGCCATACGGATGCTGTCTTCCATCGCTTTCTGGCGGAGTTTCTGTTCCTGAGAGAGTGGGGCGGCAACTGGTTTGGCTGGGACTTTCTTGGCTGGAGCCTGATGATACTGGTTTAGCTGCATGGCTAGATGATCGCGCTGGGCAGTCATCTGACCATAGTTGAAGGCAAACCATCCCATTCCGCCAATCAAAGCTACTACGATGAGACAGACTGCAACGACCAGATAGCGAGGAATAACAATATGATGAGAATTGGAAGATTCTTCTTCCTCCTCTTCTTCTTCAGATTCATCTGATGCAGGTACTGCAGGTTCAACAACTGCTTTCAGGGCTTGCTGTTGCTGGGCTAATTCAAACTTCTCTTGCTCAAGCTTTTCCTGCTCAAGCCTTTCCTGTTCCAGTCTTTCCTGTTCCAGTCTTTCCTGCTCCAGTCTTTCCTGCTCCAGTCTTTCCTGTTCCAGTCTTTCCTGTTCCAGTCTTTCCTGCTCAAGTCTTTCCTGCTCCAGTCTTTCCTGTTCAAGTTTCTCCTGCTCAAGTCTTTCCTGTTCCAGCCTTTCCTGCTCTTGCTTTTCTTTCTGTATTCTTTCCTGCTCCAGTTGAGCTTGTTTTAATCTTTCCAGTTTAGCTTGTTCAATAGCAATTTGCTTTGCCAGTTCGTCTTCGGCTTCTTTTTCCTTTTCCTTTTCAGATCCGTTTACGACAGCCTCCGGATTTGAAGTTGCAGTTTTTTCTTCGTCCAGAAAATCGATTACTTGTGCAGGAGCATCTTCTGTCTGTTCTTCTCCAAACTTCTCATCTATTTCATCGAAATCTACACCGTCATTTACCACCACCGTTTCAAATTGGGCGAATGGTTTGTTCACGATTTCTTTCAGAATGTTGTCTGGCGTGAAGGTGAGTTTGTCTCTGCCTTCAATGGTGAAGCGCTCGCCCGTGTTCACATTGATGCTTTCACGGTCTTTCGTGGCCTGTACCTTAAAGGTACCCAGCCATTTTATCTTCACCTGCTTGTCGGCATCGAGTCCCTGGTTGCACACATCAAACATCTTGCGGATGAAGAGTTCTGCTTCCACCTGGCTCAGACCGCTCTTATCAGCAAGCAGTTTTCCGAGTGTATTTAAACTGAATTTGCTCATTGCTCATCCCCTCCATTCTTTAGTTTTTCCTTGACCGAAGCAACCGGTCGGAAACCCAACACCAACTTAGGCGGCACCAGCTGGCGCTTCTTGGTAGTAGGATTAACCACCACTCGCTCCATGCGCTTCTTCACTTCGAAGGTGCCAAAATTGGGGATAGAGACAGCTTCTCCATCCTCAAACTCGGCAATCATAGCATCTATTGCCTTGCGCACCAACTTCTGGGTGTCTTCCTGCGAATAGCCGGTTTGCTGAGCCAGTTCAGCGATGTATTCCTTATTGTTCATATTTATTTAATATGTAGTCAAAATTTCTTAAACTCCAGGCTATGGGGGAGAGAATGATTATTTCACCACCTTGCCATAGAGGTCAAATTCCTCGCTTGCAGTAATTTCTACCTGATAGAAACAACCCACGCGCAGACGCTTCTCATCGGCACGGATCAGAACCTCAGGGTCTACTTCCGGAGAGCAGAACTCTGTTCGTCCGATGTAGTAATCGCCTTCCTTGCGGTCGATGATAACGGTCATGGTTTTGCCCACCTTATCTGCCTCAATCTCAGAGCTGATGTCTTGCTGCAGAATCATCAGTTCGTCCAGACGGCGCTGCTTTACCTCGGCAGGCACGTTGTCTTCGTAGTGGGTGGCGCTGTAGGTTCCTTCTTCCTCAGAGTAGGCAAAGGCGCCCATGCGCTCAAATCTCTGTTCGCGTACGAAGTCGAGGAGCTCGTGGAAATCCTCATCTGTCTCGCCTGGGAAACCAACCATCAGCGTAGTGCGGATGTGAATGCCTGGCACGCGTTCGCGGATGGCCTTCAGCAGATTGATGGTTTCCTGCTTCGTTACGTGGCGATGCATGCTGGTGAGCATGTGGTCGCTGATGTGCTGGAGGGCAATGTCGAGATATTTGCATACGTTTGGCTTCTCGCGCATCACGTCCAGAAGATCCATTGGGAACTGGTTCGGATAAGCGTAATGCAGGCGAATCCATTTCACGCCCGGAATATCAGCCATCTCGCTGATGAGTTCGGTAATATGATGCTTGCCGTCAATATCTACGCCGTAGTAGGTGAGTTCCTGAGCGATAATCTGAAACTCTTTCACGCCTTCTGCCACCAGTTCGCGCACCTCCTGCAGAATCTCTTCTTTCGGACGGGAAACGTGCTTGCCGGTGATGATAGGAATGGCGCAGTAGGCACAGTGGCGGTTGCAGCCCTCAGCTATCTTGATGTAGGCATAATGGCGCGGAGTGGTGAGATGACGCTGGCCGTTGCAGGATGAAACTTCCGCCTTGCCGAGTTCCTGCAGGAGCTGTTTGTAGTTGAATTTGCCGTAGAACTTATCCACTTCGGGCATTTCTTCTTCCAGTTCCTTCTGGTAGCGCTGCGAGAGGCAGCCCATTACGTAGAGCTTTCTGAGTCGGCCTTCTTCCTTAGCCTGGATAAACTCCAGGATGGTGTCGATGCTTTCCTGCTTTGCATCCTCGATGAAACCGCATGTGTTGATAACAGCTATCTCGCCCTGAGGGCGCTTTGAATCGTGAACGCAATGGTAGCCGTTTGCCTCAAACTGCTTCATCAGCAACTCGCTGTCTACGAGATTCTTCGAGCAGCCCAGGGTAATAATATCTATCTGATTTTTCTTCATTTTCTAATTTTTAAAGAGCGAGTCTACGAATTCTGTCTTGTTGAAGAGCTGCAGATCTTCCATACCTTCGCCCAGTCCGATGTATTTTACAGGCACCTTGAGCTGGTCGCTGATGCCGATGACAACGCCGCCCTTAGCGGTTCCGTCGAGCTTGGTGATGGCGAGCGAGGAGATGTTGGTAACGGCAGAGAACTGCTTAGCCTGCTCGAATGCATTCTGTCCGGTACTTCCGTCGAGCACGAGCATTACCTCGTCTGGTGCTTCAGGCATTACCTTCTTCATCACTTCCTTTATTTTCTTGAGCTCATTCATCAGGTTCACCTTGTTGTGCAGTCGGCCTGCCGTATCGATGAGCACCACGTCGGCTCCGTTTGCTTTGGCGCTCTGCAGGGTGTCGAACGCCACGCTTGCCGGGTCGCTTCCCATCTGCTGTTTCACTACAGGCACGCCCACGCGCTCGCCCCAGATGCAAATCTGCTCTACGGCAGCGGCACGGAAGGTGTCGGCAGCTCCCAGAACAACCTTCTTGCCAGCCTTCTTAAACTGGTAAGCCAGCTTGCCGATGGTGGTTGTCTTGCCCACGCCGTTTACGCCTACTACGAGGATAACGTAAGGCTTATGATCGGCAGGAAGTTCCCAGTCTGCCAGGTCATCGCTGTGATTCTCGGAGAGGAGAATGGCGATTTCCTCGCGCAGAATGCGGTTGAGCTCGCTGGTTGAAACATATTTATCGCGAGCCACACGTTCTTCGATGCGGCGGATAATCTTGACCGTGGTTTCTACACCTACGTCTGAAGTGATGAGTACCTCTTCGAGATCGTCGAGCACATCATCATCGACGGTAGACTTTCCGGCAACGGCGCGCGCCAGTTTGCCAAACACACTCTCCTTGGTTTTTTCAAGTCCCTTATCGAGAGTTTCCTTCTTTTTGTTGCTGAATAATCCGAATAATCCCATAATCTTGTTTTTTATCTTCTGCAAAGATAATGCAAACGAGCGCAATGAAAACTTGCTTTCAAATTGCCGAGTGCAGCTTATCTTCTGCAAAGATACTCATTTTTTTTTATTTTATGGCTTTTTCACTTGCTTTTTCGCACTTTTCAAGAAAAAAAGTAAAGATTTAGAGGGTTTTATGTCATGATGGAAGAGTCTTCGCCGATATTGTGGGTTAATAAGGTTTAATAAATAATGTTGTCAGATACAAAAACAAATCGCCCTGCAAAGGACAAAAGCGGTTTGGCTTCTGGACCCCTGCAGGGCGTTCTGTTTATTTCTTCATCATTTCCTTTACGGCTCTTTCGAGCTGGGTATCATGGCCATTGATGAAATCTTCCGGACTGTTGTAAACCTCGATGTCTGGGTTCAGCTGGGTGTTTTCGCCGAACACGCCACGCATGTCGCGGCAGCCTACCTGAGGAATACCGAATACCAGCGTGTTGTCCATCAGCGTTTCCCACCATACGGCTGTCATGGTTCCTGCTACAGGAGCACCGATCAGCTTGCCGATTCCGAGTTCCTTGTAAACCCATGGGAAACCGTGACCGTTGCTGTAATCGTTCTCGCAGATCATGACGCAAGATGGTTTCACCCATTTGTTGAACGGATCGCGGCCAACTACCTTGCCGTGAGGCACAAACTCCTGATACTGTTTGCCGTTGAGCAGGGTGCAGAGATCATCGTGCAACCAGCCACCGCCATTATGGCGTTCGTCTACGATTACAGCGTCTCTGTTTCGGTTCTTGTCGCTCAGCAGTTCGCTGTAAACGGTGCGGAAACTCTCCGAATTCATCGCCTTAACGTGTACATAAGCGATGCGTCCGCCCGAAATGCTGTCAACGAAAGCGCGGTTGCGGTCTACCCATCGCTTGTAGAGCAGGTTGTTGAGTTTGCCCTGAGAGATAGCCTTCACTGTAACCTCCATCTTCTTGCCCTTGGCGTTTCTGATGCCGAGGCGTACATTCTTGCCAACCTTTCCATCGAGCAATGGGAAGTAGTCCATTCCGGCTTTAATCTCCTCGCCGTCGATGCTCTCGATGATGCTGCCGGCTGTTACGCCCGTATTCTTCACATCGAAAGGACCACGCTTGATAATCTCCTGAATCTTCAGGCCGTCGCCCTGGTACTGAGGGTCGAAGAATACTCCCAGGTTGGCGGTGGTAAGCGCACTGTTCGAAGCGTAGTAGCGGGCTCCTGTATGCGAAGCGTTCAGCTCGCCAAGCATTTCGCTCAACATCTCCTGGAAGTCGAAATTGTTGTTGATATAAGGCAGGAACTTCTCGTAGGTCTTGCGGTAACCTTCCCAGTCAACACCATGAATCTTAGGGTCGTAGAACTTGTCTTTCACCTGTCGCCATATGTGGTCGAAGAGATACTGGCGCTCCTCGGCTGGCTTATAGTTGAAGTTAGCCTCAAAGCTGATGTCCTTGGTGCTGAATCCGCTCAGATCCACCTTCTTGATACTGCTTCCGTTGCAGATGAAGAGGTTCTTCACATCCTTGTCGGTCTGCAGGTTGCCCTGGCCTACGCCCTTCATCACGAGCTTGGTAGAGCCGTCCTTCAGGTCGTGCTGCCAGAGGTCGTAATCATCCTCGAAGGCTGCCTGGTAGTAGAGCTTGTCGCCGTCTTTAGAGAGCACAGCATCGCCCATGTGCGAAGAGTTTGCGGTGAGGCGTACGATTCTGTCGCGGCAGTTTTCGATGTCCAGTTCCAGTGGCTTTACCTTTTCCACCTCTATCTTTCCGGTCTTCTTCTGCTTTTCGTCAGCTTTCTTTTTAGCCTCTTCCTTCTTTTCGTCTTCCTTCTTTTCCTTTTCGTCCTTGTTGGCGTCAGCCAGTTCTATCTCTTCCTTGCTCATGTTGAAGCGGTTGTAGGCGTCCAGGTCGAAGAACATGATGTAGGCATCGTCCTCAGCTCCCCAGCTTCCATGACTGCGGTAACCGGCTCTGTCGCTCTGGAAGAGCATTGCCTTGCCGCCGAGCACCCATTTGCCGTTGCTGTCGCTGTAGCCGGAATTGGTCAGGTTGTGAACCTCTTTGCCGTCAGCCTTTACCAGCGCAATATCCTGGTTGTTCCAGCCGCCGTTGCCGATATAGGTTGAAAGGAGCCATTTGCTGTCTGGTGACCATTCGAAAGCGATGTCTCCATCGCTGTAAGAGTAGACGTATTTCCCGTCGAGCACAGTGCGTATTTCCTTCGATTTCAGATTGACGATGCGGAGTGCAGCACGGTCTTCGAAGAAAGCCACTTCTTTGCCGTCAGGAGAATATTGAGGATACTGCGATGTAATGCCTGTTTTCACCAGCTGCTCTTCCTCGATGTCGGTAGCGTAGGTGAAGTTCTTCTCTTTCTCGTTCTTGATCTTAGACTGGTAAATCTGCCATACGCCATTGCGCTCGGCTGCATAGACCAGGGCTCTGCCGTCTGGTGAGAAACTCAGGTCGCGCTCCTGCTGCGATGTGTCGGTAATGCGCTTGGTAGTGGTGTATTCTACAGAAGTTACGTATACGTCGCCATGCATCACGAAAGCCACTTCCTTGGCGTCTGGCGAAACGGAAATCTCTGTAGCTCCCCAGCTTTTAATCTGACGTACGAGGCTTGGAGCGTCATTATCTGTTGTAATGGAGATGTTTACCTTCTGAGGCTCTCCACCTTCTTTCACGGTGTAGATTTCGCCATCATATCCGTAGCAGAGCAGGTCGGCGCTGGATGCAGTGAGGAATCTTACCGGATTGCCTTTGTGGTGGGTAATCTGCTTGTCGCTTGAACTGTTGAGGCTGCGGCGGTAGATATTGAATGTGCCGTCCTGCTCGCTCAGATAGAAGAAAGATTTCTCGTCTGATGTCCATACTGGCGAGCGGTCTTCGCCGGCAAAGGTAGTCTGCTTGGCAAACTTTCCGTTACTCTTCAGCCAGATGTCGCGTGCGATAGGTGATTTCTGGTGTTTGCGCCAAGGGTCTTCGTATCCCTTTTTGTCGTGGTAGAGAATGTCGCCGTTCTTGGCGATGCTGATATTCTCCATGGTGAGGGTAGAGAAAAGTTCCGGTCTTCCGCCCTTGGTGCTTACCTTATATACTTGTGGGAATGTGTTGTCGCCGAAGATGATGCTCTGGGCTGTAGGCTGCAGACTGGCAGAGTAGAGCACATGATCGTTGTCTGCAAAGGCGATAGGTGTTTCGCTGCCGCTGTTGGTGGTGAGTCGGGTAGGAGCACCGCCTTTTGCATCGATTACGAAGATGTCGAGACTTCCTTCGCGGTTAGACTGGAAGGCAATTTTCTTGCTGTCAGGGCTCCATACAGGATGCGAATCGAAGGCTGCATGGGTTGTGAGCTGTCGTGCTTCACCGCCGTTGACAGAAACACTGTAGAGGTCGCCTTTATAAGCGAAGGCGATGGTAGTGCCATCGGGCGAGATGGCTGGGTAGCGCATCCAGAGCGGATGTTCTTCTGCGCTGGCAGAGAGTGCTGCTGAGAGCAGGGCTACTGAAAAGATTAACTTTTTCATTTGCGTATGTTTTATGTTTGAATATGCGTTATAAAAATCTCTTCTCTTTCGGTGTCAGAATGCTGTTTCTTGCTCCTAACGGATGCAAAGGTAGTTATTTTTTGCGATATTTAAGCATAAAAAAAGAAAAAAGTGAGAAAAAGTTTGGTGTATTCAAAAAATATATGTACCTTTGCAGCCGCAAATAAGAAAAGTGGCTGATTGCGTTATTGGTTAGCTGGTTTGCGTTTTGAAAAGTGTTGGTTCCGTAGCTCAGTTGGATTAGAGCAACAGCCTTCTAAGCTGTGGGTCTTGGGTTCGAACCCCAACGGAATCACTATAAAAATAAACAAGAAATGGTGAAATAATCGTATAGGTTGTTTCACCATTTTTCTTTATAAATGGCTATAAAATAGGCGTTTATAAACGTATAATGAACTTATGCTTATGAAACAGAAACGATTTATTAGAAGATTTTAAAATTCCACAAGTAGGCTCTGAGTACTACAAGTAAAATGTAAAATTGCCGCAAAATTGCCGCATTTTCCGCAAAATTGCCGCAAAATATTGTAAATTTAAAGGAAAAAATATTATGGCTACAATAACATACGAGCTTGGAAAACCAAAGCAAGACAAGACAAGAAAGGTGTCTATTGTTCTTTCTCATAAGGGACAGAGAAAAAGATTTCCTACCAATATAGTTGTTTCCGACTCAGACTTGTCTAGAGCCGGAAAGATTTCTTCACGTAAGATATTGAAGACGATAGAAGATAAAATGAATGTTATGAAGGATGCACTCTATGACTTAGAGGTAGACTTGCTAGGTAAAGATGTGGATATTGATTGGATATGTGAGCATTTGATTGATATAGGCAACAAGACAGAGGATTTAGACTTCTTTTCCTTTACCGAAGAGTGGGTTGAGAAATCCGACAATAAGGGAAAGAAGAATTATCTGATTATGCTCAATTCCCTTGCACGCTATAATGGTTGCCGTAAGCTGCCGTTTTCTCTCATAGACTACAGATTCCTAAACGGATATAAGAAATTCCTAGATGGTCATCCTAGGGCGCAATCCTTATACTTGGGCAATATGCGGCATATCTTCAATGAAGCTATCAAAGAATATAATACGAATGGAAATGATATTATCCAAAGTAATCCTTTTGATAAATTCTCCGTTCCGAGGGATATTCCGCAGACAAAAGATAGAGTAATCAGTGAAGAGAACCTTGTAAGAGTATTTAATTTCAAGGGGACTAGACGTGTAGGTATGGCAAGGGATTGTTATGTACTCTCGTTCTTTCTGATGGGAATGAACTCTGTTGACATATATGAATGTGTCAGCTATAATAAGGGCGTACTCGCCTACGATAGAGCTAAAACTAGAGATAGGAGAAACGATAATGCCCACATAGAAATTGTCGTACCTGACATCATCAAACCTTTGTTCCGAAAATATAAGGGAACAACAAGGGTCTTTGATTTCTATCAGAAATATAGCAATGCAGCCAATTTCAATAAGCATATAAATAAGGGATTGCATTTCATAGCTGACGAACTGGGCATTCCTCGTTTCGATTTCTACTCAGCCCGTCATACTTGGGCATCTATAGCAAGAAATAAACTAGGTATTGATAAGTATACCATTCACGAAGCACTCAATCACGTTTCGCAGTTAGATGTTACTGATATTTATATTCAAAAGGACTTTACGAATATCAATAAGGCAAACGAAAAGGTTGTTGAATATGTAACGGAATTGATAAAAAAGACGAAGAACGATGCTTGATTCTTTAGAGAGAGGGGAAATATTAATCTTCCCCCTCTTTTTTCTTGTCGTTATCCTTATCCTTTTTGTCCATTTTTGCACCTGTAGCTTTCATAATAGCCTTCAGAGCATCTTCGAAGTTCAAGGAGTCCTTACCGCCATTAGGGTGTTTCTCCCACCAGTCAGGGTCAACCCAACGCATAGCCTTGTCATACCAAGTTTGGTCGATGGATGTTTTCTTGCCATCTTGACTGATTAACAGATACCCACCTTGCCCATCGCTAGCTATTCGCTGAACTTGTTCAAGGTTGACCCACGTCTTTTGTTTTTCGCTATATACCCACATAATTATATGATTTAAATTATTTTTATTCCTATTGTGCAAAAGTACAGCGAAGTCTTAAAAATACCAAATAAAACCTATTTGTATGTTTCAAGTTTGACCAAATGTGAGTTATTTTGTGTACCTTTGCAGAAAATTCTTAAAATATGATACAAAGATTTACGGAAATGTACTACGATGATGCGGTGCGCTTCGCTCAGTACATACAAGCTACTGAAGGTGGCGAAATAGAACTTGTAAAAGAAGATGCCGATGGTTTTCCTCTTCCCCCTAAGCATAAGATATTTGGTAACATGGTTAATTGTCTGAAGGTAAGGAACTTTGAAATTGCTTATTTAGAGCAAAGAAGAAACCCCGATGATGACAAGAAACATCGTAATCGAAATCTCTATCGCTATATAATGGGGCAGAAGATTAAAGAGGTTAGAGAACTTAGTGGTATAACATTGGAGGAGCTGGCAGAAAAGTCCGGTTATAAGCCCAACAACATTCGTAATATTGAGATGGGGCGTTTTAATGCCGATATTGATACGTTATGTAATATTGTTGAGGCTATGGATGCCCATTTTGAGGTGATGAAGGATTAAAAGTTCTTTCGATATATGAAATATGTTTAAATACGGAAACAAAAGCATTAAAAAACTTGCAAAATTAAGGTGTTATTCTTATCTTTGCATCGTAATATAAAAAGGTGAGACACACCGAAACAACTGTATCGGATTATGAATAAAGCATATTTGATTTTCAGCAAGAACACAAGCATTCAAGAATGTTGTACTTGGTTTCGTTATCGTGACGAAGCTTTAAGATACAATAAAGAACATTTTGAGAACGTGTTTAAGGTACTGCCACATGAGTTTGATTCTTTGAAAGATGTTGACCCTTGCGAGCCGACAGAGTTCACGAAGTCTTCAAGATGCGAGCATTGCTGGAGAAAGATTAAGAATGATTATCTAAAACATATAGGAGATATGAATATGAAGAAAGAAGAAAAGTTTGTCATTGATGATTCTCAGAATTACAATGATATGTTTAGCAAAAAGGAACGGATGCAAATTAATAAGGCAACCAAACCTTTAGAGAACAAGTAATTTTCACCATTTATTAAAAGTGAGTTTAATAACCCGAACGCATTTGCTTGGATGGAAGAATTATGCTATCTTTGCATTGCGTTCCTTGAAATAATTAATTATGAGTAATAACAAAGAAGATTTTGATGCGCAGGTAAGTGCATTTAAAGAGAAGTATCCCGATTTCAAGCCAGCCAAACCTATTGAGGTTCTTAACTTGATTATGACAAGAAAGAATGCCAAGGAGATTCTTGAAGGCAAGAAGAAGGTTGAGTATAGAGCCTATACAGACCATTATATTGGTCGTTTGTTTGACAAGGATGTTTTGGAGTTCCTTAAAAAGCATGGTAAAGAAGAGGATGTAATTAAAGCGCAAGAGGAGGGTATTGTTGACCCATTGCGAGTAGTAAAGACAATCCACTTCCATGATTATAACAACTCGTGGTATCTTGATTGTGATGTTTTGGTAAATGATACTTGTATCGTTATGAAAGAAGATATTGATTTTCTTCACGAAAAGTATGATAGCCATGATTTGGATGAAATGTACGAAGCATTGGAGCTTAAAAAGGAAAAAGAGCGTCCTTTGTTTTTCTTCTTTGTTATTGACAAGGTAACAGAAACGACTCTAAAGTAGGTGGGCGTAAGTCCACCGAGCCTAGATAATTCCCCAAGGGGAGTAGTTTATGATTCGTGGACTTAAAACGTTACAACTATGTCAGAGGCATCAAGAGGTTATCGTTATTCTCAATGGAGAGCGGTAACAAATCGTACAACTGGTCTTAGGGCTGGTGAAAGACGTGAACGTGGCAGAAATGTTGAGTACCGAAACACTGGCGCACAAGGAACTACTTATGGTGGTGCTATGCGTACATTGGCAGCTCGTACAGCAGCAAATAATGTCACAGAACGTGTAAACCGCAGACTTAGAAGAGGTTAAAAGTCAAGAGGGGTAGAATGAATTAACTTTCATTCACCCCTTGTTTTTAAGGAGAATAATGTATGCAAGAACTAAAAAGAGCAAGAGAAATCATTGATGATGTTTCCAAGGAGACAGATAGTATATTACTTTTCCATTCTCTGAGTGGAAAGGATTCTATCGTATTGCTTGACTTATGCTACAAGAAGTTCAAGAGAGTTGTGGTAGTATTCATGTATATAGTAAAAGACTTGGAACATATTATGCGTTACTATAATTACGCTAAAACCAAGTACCCGAACATTGAGTTTGTTCAAGTTCCTCATTATGCTTTATTTTATGATATAAAAACCGGATATATGGGAATAAAACAAGACCCTAAGCAAAGACAATGGACTTTAGCTGATATAACCGAAAAACTCAGGAAGAGACTTGGTGTAGAGTGGGCTTGTTATGGATTTAAACAATCCGATTCTTTGAACAGACGGCTTATGCTTAGAAGTTATACGGATGGAAAGGAAGCTATCAATTGGAAGACGAAGAAATTCTATCCTTTATCTACATATAAAAACAAGGAAATAATGGATTATATTCTTGACCATCGTTTAAAGAACCCAGAAGCAAATGGAACGAATAAACAAAGTTCAGGAGTTGATGTTGAGGATATTGAGTATCAGAAATTTCTCAAAGAGTTTTATCCGGCAGATTTAGAGAAAATATACAAGGTATTCCCAATGGCAAGGATAGTTCTGTTGAAAGCTGATAAAAACAAGGAGGAACTGAAATGAAAAAAGGAAGTGAAACAAAGATAATCAAGAGGTCTCAAATAAACTTGAACCCTTGCAACCCGAAGGTACATACCGATGCGGACATCAAACAGCAAAAAGCCAATATTAAGAAAGTTGGTCTCATTGGAGGTATTCAATGGAATGAGACAACTGGAAATCTCATAGATGGGCATAAACGAGTGATGAGCGTTGACCTTATCCAAGGTTATGATGGTACTCCCGAAACTGATTATGACATCAAGGTAGAAGCCGTTGATTTTGACGAAAAGACCGAGAAAGAGCAATTGTTGTTTATGGCGAAGTCGCAAGACCCGATAGATTACAACTTGGTTGCCAAGAACTTTAGCATAGATGAAATAGACTTCAAGGCTGCTGGCTTCACGGAACAGGATACTGAACAAATCAAGATGTTGCAAGATGATTTGGAAGCATCATTGAAGGATTCGGGCATGGATGACTTTAGCGAGGATTTCTTGAATGAACCTATAATTTCAGTTACGACCCCAACGCCAATGACCGAATTACCCAACATCGAAAAAACATCTGAAGAGATAGTGGCCGAGCACGCAGCTAAGCCAAAGATGACAAAGGAAGAGGTCAAGGATCAGAAACAGCATTGTACTGATGTCGGAAAGAAAAGAAAGGAAGATATTGATAACTTCATATTCATTGATTTCGAAAGTTTTGAACAAAAGCAGATTTTCTGTGATATGTTGCACATGGAAGCCGCTAACTCTATGCGTATTTCCGGAAGTCAGATTTTAGGTTTGTTGTAATATGGGACGCAAGCGAGTAAAGCCTCTTGTAGTGAGGAAGAATCCCATAGATGTTGCCAATATGGTAATTGATATGGCTAGTGAACAGAGTAAGGATTGTATCGTTATGATGTCTCTTGGCAAGGACTCCATTGTTACATTGGACTTATTATATGATAAGTTTGAGCGCATAGTATGTGTATTTATGTATCTCGTAAAAGACTTAGAGCATATACAACGATGGATAAACTGGCTGAAGGCTAGATACCCGAAGATAGAGTTCGAGCAGATACCACATTGGAATACAACATACAATCTTCATTATGGAGTTTATTGCGTTCCGAATCCAAAAGTAAAGGTTCTTAATCTTTCTATGGTAGTAAAAGCCTTAAAAAAGCGTTTCGGAATAGAATACGTATTCTTTGGTATGAAGAAAGCAGACTCGATGAACCGAAGCCTTATGTTGAAGTCGTATGAGGATGAAAATTACATTCATGGTGGAAATTGTTATCCTCTTGCTGATTTTACTCAAAAGCAAATCTTGCAATATATGAAACATCGGCATCTGCCTAAGCCGATAATGTACTCCAGAGCATTGCGCTCGGAGAATGCAGAGGTTGGGAATGCGTCAGGCGGTTTGTCTTTGGACTTGGATTGTTTTGCATGGCTAAGGGATAATGCACCCGAAGACTTAGAACGTATATATAAGGTATTTCCACAAAGTAGGGTAATACTCTACAGGTATGACAACAGATAATGTTCTTTTTAATTTATATATAATAATGTATTATCTTCTTTATATGTATTGGCAGGCTTGTGAAAGTCTGCCTTTATTGTTAATATATGCAATATAGAAACATCATAAGTAAAGAAAGGTTAAATAAATAAAGAAAAACCATAAAACATTTGCATGTTAGAAAATTATTTCGTATCTTTGCAATGTCTTTAAGAGGTACTTGAAGATTTGCCGCAAGACAAGTTTCTTGCAAGATAGTGCAGAGCGAGCACGTTAAAAACTAGCACAATTGTTATGAAGATGATTACCGAAAAGCAGAAGAAGTTCATCAATGATATTAAAGGTGTTATTACAGAAAATGGTATTAATGCTATTGATGCATTGGACTTGAATAAGTTTACTTGCTATGATGCATCTAAGCTTATTGGTGGTTTGCTTGGTCTTAGAGATTGTTACAAGGCGATTTCTAGAGGCGCATGTGTAACTAGTACGGCATATTGCGATGAGGCTTTAGATAATGTCTTTAATACAATTGAAAAGTATAAATAATAAAAAAGGTGAGACACACCGCAAAAACTGTCTAAGATAATGAATATCAAAGAATTAGTAAGAAATATGATAGCTTTCTTAAATGAGCGTCACGATATGGATTGTGCTACGTTACGTCAGCGTTTTGCAGTATGCTATGGTATGAGTGAAGACGAGGCAAAGAAAGTTATTTTGGAGCTGACAATGCTTCAGATATTTGCAGAGAATTTTGGTGTTGAAATTTAAAACTTTAAGATTATGGATAAGAAGACTGCATATAAAGTTATAAGCCAATTTAGGGCAAATAATTGTAAGAGTGGAGCTTTGGCTATCGCTTTGGATGAAGCATTAAAAGCATTAAAACCGATTGCAGTAAATCAAGTTTTTTGCATTAAGCTGGAGATATTAGATAGTGGAAACTATTATCATTCGAAAGCTGCGCAATCTACCTTATGGTTAGAAGCTTCTAACAATAAGAAAAAGATGCAAGCACATATTGCAGAATGGAGAAGTAAGGTCGTAGAGCGATGCAAGGATAACAACAGCTCTTTTGAGTTTGACTTTCATCATGGGAGTCCTTATAATTTCACGGAAAACAAGTCGAATTGTAATGAGTTACCTTTTTACTTTAAAGGTAAACACTACTGCTTTACAATATTAGAGGTTTCTAAGAGTATTAAAAGCATGTATGATGACCGTATCAAAAAAGATATGGATGCCGTTCAAGATATGATGTCTTATTTAAATTTATAGAGCATGAAGTTATACGAGGTAGGCTGCATCGTCAAAGAGGTGCAGCCAAAGAATGGAGTAAAGATTACTCTAGAGGAGGCTCAGGCTTTAGTTGGTGGTTATGTCGAGTTGGTTCATCTTGATGATAATAACATATTATTGTGCGATGAAGATGGACTTCTCAAACATAAACCTATAAATACTTTGGCTACAATACAAGCGAAGAGGCTTGGCTGGAAAGGTATTTGTTGTTTGGTTGGAAGCGTTTTATTTTTAAAGGACAAGGAGTTTTAGTTATGAGTAAGGCAAGAAAGAATGATGTGAATAAGGATATACCCGAAGAGCGAATAACTCTTAGGGTATTGAAGAATTATTCAAAAATGCAAGAAGAATTATGTCATCTTCGTAAGAAAACACGTGAACAAGGCTACAGACTTAATGAACTCAACAATCAGCTACAGAGGCTTCACTCGAAAGAAGTTAGATATGAGTTAGAGAAGTACAGAAAGTTACTCTTAGAGCGTGATGAGTTGCGTGAGAAGAATAAGGCTTTGGAACAGGTGGTAAAGCAATACGATGGATTAAAAAGTTCTTTTACTAGCGAATTGAACGAAAAAGAGGAGGGTAGAGAATGATTATAGGTTCAATGACGGGGCGTGAACTCTTTGATATATTCAAGAAGGATAAGCCTATGCTAGAAAAGTTTGCTATCGAAAAAGCAAAGAAACTCATCCGTGAGCTTCGTAAGGGAATGGGACGATACACAACTCAGTGTTATGATTTCAAGACGAAAGACGCTACCGAGTACAAAGTATGCGTGTTTGTAGATAGAGGGAACATAAGACAATTCTATTTTGACATGTTTATCTATTGCAAGGAAACGAACGATTACGTATGTGCTACTTCCTTGTTGGACGAAGAGAATAGTGCAGAGCAGTTCAGTTATACGCCTCATTTCTTGCGGAGATATGCCGAGCGAGCATTGGGAATAGAGAACATGCCAATTAATAGGGTGCTTGCTCACATCGAAAGAGAAGTAGGCTATACGGTACTTATTTATAAGAATGATACAAGTAAGGTTGTTGCTACAAGTATGGGGCTTTATCTGCAAAAGATTGACAAAAGGCGAGGTATCAATATATGCAAAACTTTTGTTAGTGTTGACATGCTTAAAACCTCCCAAATTAAAGCGTATATGGTTGTTGCGGACTTAATTGAAGAGTATTCAGAACGATACAATAAAGTTCAAAGGAATGATAATGTACGAGTAGATTTCGCTAATGATTGTTTGAGAAGAGGTATTACTGAAAAAGATTTGATTAATGCCTATGGTGAATATTTTAAGAACAAAAAATAAAAGAAAGGGTTTCGTATGGAGAGAATGACAAGAAATGATGCCGCTGCTTATTTAGGTGTTGACCCTCAGACGATTACGAACTGGGTTAACAAGGGCTTGCTTGGTGGCTACAATGATAAAAGCAGTAAACGCTTTTGGGTGAATGTAGATGATGTTAAGAAGTATTCCGAGAAATACAAGATGTTATCTATCTCAGAGGATTTACTTGATAGAGAGCAGAAAGAGTTGTTGGCAAGTGAGCGCAAGGTAAATACTAAGATACAAATGTTAATGCATGATGCGTTGAACGTTTCTTCTTTCAGCTATGACAAAATAGGTAGTTCACTTTGTATGTTATTGGAGTTAACGGCACAATACGGATTACGAGAGAAAAAGATTATGCAAGCATTTTTCAATGGAGACCGAATTAGTGATATAGCCGATAATTTTGAACTTTCAAGAGAAAGGGTGCGCCAGATTGTTATTAAGGCTATCCGGAAGTTCAACTATGCGATTGAAGAACTTGTAGACTTGAAGCTGGAGAACAATTCCTTGAAAGAGGAAATTAAGAATGTAAAAATGCAGTTTATTATGCAAGAAGGTAAAAAAGAAGAAGAACAACCTGAAGATGTTCCCACTTCATTGTTCTCCATCAGATTAGTTAATTGTAATTTACCAGTTCGTGTCCTTAATGTGACAAAGGCAGCCGACATAGATACTATTGGAGACTTGGTACAATATTCCAAGCTCGATATGATAAAATTCCGAAACTTCGGAAAGAAAAGCCTTATGCAATTGGATGACTTTATTCACGAAATGGGATTGGAATGGGGCATGGATAAGGCTAAGATATATGCAAGGGGTATTCAGCGGATGAAAGATGACTCTTATATTGAAGAGTTGTTTGGAAAGCATCTTGCGGATATAACAAGCGATATTGAGAAAAAGTATAATCTTTCTCCGGCTGAGGCTATGAAGAGAGCTTATAGTGAAATGAAGAGATATGTAGGATTTAAAGAGAAGAGTAATGAATGAAGTATATAATGATGTTTTAGGTAAGGCGTTAAGCATTAAATCAACCAATAATATTGTCGTAAAAGTAGAGCAAGGAGCATTAGAAGTTAATCTGAAACAATGTAGTGTAAAGCGCATTATGTGGTTCTCTGTCTTCTTGATTGATGGATTTACTATGCGTCCATACAGTTATACTTTCTATTCCTCTATGAGTGATGATGAGTTGGATGACACATTTACACAAGTAGAAGGCAGATTGAGCTTCCTGAAAAACTTAAATTCTAAATAACATGACGGAACAGGAAAGAAAAGTTGTAAACCATGCAATGAAGATTCTAGAGCAGAGCCAAGATGATGAGGCTAGGGCGTTGGCTGTCAAGTTGTTGGAACAAGGTACAAAAGTTCCTCTTCAGAAAGTGCAGTTTTATGCCGCATATTGCAATGGCTTGCGTGATGGGTATTCAAGAATATTCGACCTAATACAAGGTGGTGGGTGGCTTGCGAAAGTGAGCAAGAAGGAAATGCCATATTTCGAAGCAGAGAAGGAGCTTGTAGAGAGCTGTATTGATGCTTGCTACGATTATCATATGGGCAAGTATGATATTAGGTACAAGGATAAAGAATTATCCAAAAGTGGTAAGCTATTGGCTTGCAAGGCTGTTTTTGTGAAACAAACGATGATTGGTTTTGAGGTTAAATACAACAAAGATAAAGAATGATTGCACAATATAGATAAGTGAAGTTGTAAACCTTTGATATGTAGGTACTCCCTTGCAAATTTTGTATCTTTGCAAATAAAAAAGGAGATTTATATATGGCAGATAGAGGATATAGAGGCAGACCTCAACGAGGCGAAAGAGCGGATAGGCAAATCAATGCCGGACATAGCCGTGGGTTGGATGCGGCTTTGTCTGACACTGAAGCTAAGATTAGAAAGCTAAAGACGGAACGTATTTATGCCTTTAATAAGGACGGAAAAGAAATAGCGCATTCCCAAACAGGAAAGGCACATAGTACGCAATTACCTTTTGGCTATAACTACAAAGATGCCATCATTACTCACAACCATCCTAATAGAGGTATTGGAGATACTATAGCTGGAAGAGTTGGCACAATTTTGTCTGGAGCTGACATTTTTACAACTATAGCACATAACGCTTCCGAGATTCGAGCAGTTACAAAGAATTATACGTATTCTTTGAAGAGACCAAGTAAAGGGTGGGGACTTTCAGAATCGGATGCATGGGATGTTTTTGGTAAGAAAAATTCGCAATGGAGACGAACCCTTCAGCAAAAACAGACAGAGTATCTTTCAAAGAGCGGAATACGAAATCGAATAAACGAGAAAGTGCTAGCTTTAAACAGAAAGCGTTCTAGTTTTACGAAAGGAGGAAAAGTCCCTAGTGCAAGTGATGTGTCTAGTTATAATCGTGAAGCAAACGAAATACAGAAACGTGTCACGGAAGCTAATGATAGAGGTAATGTTGGTGCGCAATATCAAGTTATGAAAGAATACGCAAAGAAATACGGATGGAATTTAACACGTAAGCGTACATCTTAAGGAATATATTCGAACGATGGGTAGTATTGTCCCTCTTCATGTGGGAAGAACCTTCCCATCATTGACAATGCCGTAGTACATTTTTCATATTGCTTTTGAAATCCGTACTTTTTAGCTCTCGATAGGTTGTGATCCAGGTCGTTGATTTTGACTTGTATTGCAACCATATCTTTTGAATCAATGATTGATTGTATGTAGTCAAAATACGGAACACCTTTCTTGTGGGTTAGGACACATACACTATCGGCAATGTCTTTTCTAACACCTAGTGATAACAGCTTGTCGTAGGTCATATCCGTATCTTCAATCGTATCATGGAGAAATCCGACACAAATCTCTTCGGTACTATTACCCATTTCTCCTACATGGATAGGGTGCAATATAACAGGCAATCCAACCTTATCAATCTGTCCTTTGTGCGCCTTGCAAGCGATACCAAGGCACAATTCTATCATTTCAGAATCTTTCATATTCTTCTTTCGTTATTAGCTCACCTAACTCAAGAGCATCTTGTGCATAGGTGTTTTCATTAAACTTAAACTCCTTTGGCTTACGTCCTTTACCTTTAGGGTAACACATAAGTTCTTTATTTACATATTGATAACGGACAACGATGTCATCCTCCCAATAGTAAACATAAACCGACTCTCCGTTTTTAAGGAGGTGGCTGATTTTGTTCTTATCTTTATTGTTCATAGTCTTTATCTCCTTATTACAATGCAAAGATATAAAAAATATATTAAACTTGCAAACAAATTAATGTTTATTACTTGAAATTTAAATATATTAATTATTGAAATGTTGCATAGTAAGCTTGTTGCATAGATACTGACCTTTGCTTCTTACCTCCGTTACTCTTGGCGGTTCTACTTTGCTCATATAATGCATGTCCCCAACCGGATGGTTTCTTGGTCTCTTTATAGATTTCTCGCATGGTCTTCCCACCCAACAGCTTGTAGGCTATCGAGTAATTCTCTTTGGCGTAAATCATCTTGGCGGTGTTAACTTGTATTTCACCAATAAGTCCGGTTTTCTTGTTCCGGATATTGATGATGTTTCCTGAATAGCCAGTATCCAGTTTCTGTTCCTTGAGTCTAACGAACTCAAAGCCCTTGTATTTGCCTTTAAGGTCTTTTATTATTTTCGGTATTGACCCTTTATCTGCGATGATGGTTGTTCTGTACGAGTCCTTAATGTCTTTGATACCATTAGCTTCGCCCTTAGCCTTGCGTACAATGGAGTCAACACTCTTGTAATTGATAGGAGTGACCCTTGCTCCATACTTCTTAGCTATACCTTCAGCTATAGCTTGTAGCTTGTTACCAACCGACTCGGCTTTTCTCCGCATAGAGGTAGCTTGTGCTCTCAGCCTAGCATATGCCCCATTATTACCAACGTCTCCCATATCTTTTTTTATGCAAAATTAACCAAAATGCAAGCCAATTGATATATTGTTGCGATATGTTATTTCACTTAAAAGACAAAGTGAAAAGACACGCAAGTAAACATTTCTCTTAAACAATTATTATTCATACCTTTGCAAGAAACAATGAGTTGATAAGATGACGAAACCAAGAGATTATTTCACAGGCAAGCAAGAAGAGTTCAAACGCTCCGAAGTGCAGATAGCACCATATAATCCAAGGAAGATTTCACCGCAGCAGAAAGCTACATTGAAACGTTCCATAAGAAAATATGGCGTTGTTGGTGGTATAACCGTCAATAAGCAAACAATGACCATCGTAGGCGGCAACCAAAAAGTAACCATCGTGGATGAGATTATTGGCTATCCCGAAAAGGATTATACTCTTTTGGCTGAGGCTGTAAATATGGATTACAAGACCGAAGTTGAACTGAATTTCATGCTTAATTCCGAGAATGCTCATGGAGAATGGGATGACATGAAAGTCCGTGAGTTACTTCCGGACATAAACTATATGGATGCTGGATTAACGGAAGAAGACTTATCCCTGTTCGGCTATGATGCAATGGTAAAGACTGAAGGCGAAGATGAGTTAGGTAAAGAACTTAATTCCTTACTAGACCCATTTGCCCAAGAAAGCGAAAACAGAAAAGTACAAGCACCAAAGGAAGTGCAAGAAGAGCAGAGACGACAGATAGAACAAAATCAAATTATAGCCAATCAGCAGCAAGAGGCTCAATACCAAGCGAATAAGGAACGTATGCAGCAGGTGAAGAAAGAAGTAAACACCAAGGCAGCGGAAAAGGCATTAGAAGCCGAGTCTTACGTCATGCTTTCCTTTGACAATATAGAGAACAAGGAGCGTTTTATGAGCACCTTTGGCTTTATCGAAACCGATAAGGTAATAAAGGGAGAAATGCTTATGAAGGTTGCAAAACGCATATAAACAAAAACAAAATGAAAGCAATGAAAAAGATTATAAGATTCTCGTTAGGGTTTATAATGGCGGCAATTACAATAGGTATGCTCATTCCATTTATGATTGTTTCTATGTTTCTTGGCAAGAGGAGAAAGAACGCATTCAATATGTGGGTGTCGTGTCTCTTTACTCCTTTGATAAACAAGGTAGGGAAATTGGTCAACTCATAAACAAAGAAAGATTATGAAGGAGAACAAGAAAAGAATAAAGAAGATTGCGAACTTGGCTATAGCTATGGTATTGGCAATACCGATGTTCTTACTAGCCGTTCCTTTCTATATGTATAACAAAATTAGAGGCAAGGTGTAAATCCCATCTGCCCAATATATAGCGAAACAATAATAAATACAAGAAAATGGCAAAACCGAAATTTGATTACAATGGCGATGCTTTCTACGATGAGATAGAACAGCTTGCAAAGCAAGGTCAGAAGGATTCTGAAATTGCCTACGCCCTTGGTTTGAAGTTTGGGGTTGACCTAAATCCACAGGTCTTCAACCGAATGAAAAACGGAAAATACGAGAATTGGAATGAAGACGAAAATGCGGAAAGAGGCGAAAGGATAACTCAATCCCTCGTGCGTGGCAGAGAGTTTATCAATGCAATCGTGCGTGGTAGATTCCTTAAATGCGCCCTTGGAGGTGTCAAGGTAAAGGGCAAGACAACCACCAAGAGACATATGGTTGTAGATGGAGTTATGACAGAAGATATAGTAGTGGAAACTAGAGAAACCGAGCAGGAGACCCCACCTAACGTACAAGCTCTTTCAACTTGGCTATTCCATTACGATATGACTTGGAGAGAGATACAGAGAGGTAAGAAGGATGAAGAGGAAAAGGGCATTCCTTTTGACCCTAAGAAAGGTATATCCGTCAATAAGTGGATAGAAAGAGAGATTGAGCAAGAAGCAGAAGAACAAGAGGAGGGTGAATAATGGCAAAAACACATTCCGTTTATTATCCGTTGTATAACGACAAGACGCATTTCATTTACCTAATAACAGGAAGCCGTGCGTCAGGAAAAAGTTTCTCTGCTTCTCAGTTTATCGAAAGACTTACTTTTGAATACAATGCAGAAAGAAAGATAGCACATAAGATTCTTTATACACGTTATACAATGGTGAGTGCCGCTATTTCCGTAATTCCAGAGGTTAAAGAGAAAATAGAGATAGATGGCACACAGGATTATTTCAAGAACACGAAGACGGATATAGTCAACAAAATGACAGGAGCTGAAATCATGTTCCGTGGTATTCATACGGCTAGTGGTAATCAGACTGCGAAGTTAAAGTCAATCCATGGTGTAACTACGTTTGTCGTTGATGAGGCTGAGGAATGGACGAGTGAGGAGGATTTTGAGCGCATTATGCTTTCAATCCGTCAGAAAGGCTTGCACAACCGAGTAATAATCATTATGAACCCTTGTGATTCAAATCATTGGGTATATAAGCGTTTCATTGAAAAGACACATAAAGAGGTGTACTTTGATGGAGTTCCCGTCCAGATAAGTACAGACCCTAGAGTACTTCATATACATACGACCTATCTTGATAATATAAAGCATCTTTCACCGGAGTTCCTTAACGAGGTGTTAGAGATGAAGGAGAATGAGCCGGAGAAATATGCGCATATAATGATTGGTAGATGGTCGGATGTATCAGAGGGCGCAATATTCAAGCATGTAGGCATCGTTGATAAGTTCCCTAGCAATGCAAGGAAAGTAGCCATCGGTGTAGACTGGGGATATTCAAAAGATTATACGGCAATTGTAAAGTGCGGTATCGTAGACAATCGCCTATACATAGAGGAACTTTGCTATAGAACGGAAATGTTATCTAGCGACATCATAAGATTCTTGCGCCCTTATGCGGACGAAGGCTTGTTTGTGTATGCGGATAGTGCTGACCCTAGACTTATAGATGAGGTAGCTCTTGGTGGAATAGTTATATATGGAGCACAAAAGGGTGCTGGCTCTATATTGGCTGGTATTGACAAGATGCAGACATTCGAAATCTTCACAACTAAGCAATCAGTCCATTTACAGAGCGAGTTCCGTAAATATGTGTGGTCAAAGGATAAGGATGGTAATTACATCAATGTTCCCGAAGACCATGATAACCATTTGATAGATGCTGCTAGGTATTATATTCTTGCCGTATTGCTCGGTAAAGTGATGAAGCCAAGAAAAGCATCTAAATCAGACTTAGGAGTGTACTAAATGACAAATATAATTACTTTTGTAATAAAAATATAAGTATCTAATTATTAGATTGTTAGTGTAAGTATTCTATAAGAGTAGATAAAAGTCAAGTGTAAATAAAAAAGATTGTTTACTAAATAAAGATAAATTCTTTAGTAAATAGTCTTTTTTATTCACTTAAAAACTAAGTGAAAGGCGTTTGCCCTATATGGTAGGTAGAAACCCTGTTTATTATTACCTTTGCTTCAAAAAGTTATAAGGATGTTTGTAGATTCAATTATTCAGATAAAGACATATTTTCGAAACCTCACGCTCAATGCATTGGGTGTGGAGAGAAGCATCTTCGAACGTTTGGAAGATAATGATGTTGATTCTGTCGTAAATATGATGGAACAACATGATTTCGATGTGGATAATGCCATTTCGGAATATAATCCACAAACCCATAAGGTAATGAGTCGTGAAGATAAATGGGTAAAGGGAGAGAAACCATACAGGACGGAGAAGTTGGCAAGAACAAGACAAAGATACATCAATGAGGTAGAATTGTTCTTCTTGTTAGGCAATCCGGTTATGTGGAAGAAGACTGAAGGTGACGATGAAGCCTTTGAACTATATAAAAAATACTTGAAGGATATATACTTCAATACCAAGCTACGTCAATGTAAACGACTTGCCGGAGCAGAAACTGAAAGCGGTTTTGTTTTTAATTTCTCGCAAAAAAACGGAAAAATGCATGTTGATGTGTATGTTGCTGCTCGCTCAAAGGGACATAAGATGAGAGAGTTGTTTGACCAGTACGGAAACATGCTTGCTTTTGCTGTAGGCTATTCCTTAAAGCGAGAATCAAAGACTATCGAATGTTGGGATATATTGACATCCGTTTTTAACTATCATTGTGAACGTGGTGGCTTTGGGTGGAAAGTGTATAAGTATCCTAATCCGACAGGAAAAATTAATGGCATTTATTTTCGTCAGCCAAAGGCATGGGAAGGAGCAGAACCGAGAATGGAACGTGAAGAAATGCTTGATTCCAAGATTGGAGATGCTAACAACTACTTTGCTGACCCTATTGCCGCTGCTACTGCTGATGTGATACAATCAATCCCTAAGCGGAACAAGCCAGGTAAACTCATACAACTTACAGGCAAGAACTCTAGGTTTGAATATATCAACCCGCCTCAAAATTCCGAAATCCGCAAGGCAGAGAAAGAAGACTTGGCTCAGTCTATCTTGTTTGATACGTTTACACCGGATATGTCACCGGAACTGATGAAAGCTATGAGCACGCTTACTAGTGTCGGCATAAAACGAGCGTTGGTATTGGGCTACATCAAGCGAGCGAACCGAATGGAAATCTATGAAGAACTTGTCGGTAGATTATCGCATGTGATTATAGCCGTAATGAAGGAACTATATCCTGAGATGAGAAGCAAGTTGGATAAGTTGGAGGTCGAATTCGATTTTGCCGAACCTTTCGAGGATGACAAAAAGGATAAGTGGAAAGTAATAGCGGAACTATATAATCAAGGCGTACTTTCTTTAGAGACTGCTGTACAAATGCTGGCTTTAACTGACGCTCCTGCTGAAGAAATTGAAAAGATACGCAAGGATGCAGAAGATAAAGTAGCGTTAGCTGCAAAGGTAAAGGGAAACGAAAACACAACTTCATAATTTTAAATGCTTATTGTTTTTGGGCGCATTTTCTGTTAGAATTTGCGCCCTTTTTGCACTTAAATTTTAAGTGAAAGCATTGTGATAATAATATAATATTATTCCTCATTTTGTTTTTAACTTTGTTGGCATGAACACGAATGAACTTATCATAAACGGAAAAGATGCTTGGAATACCTATCGGGTCAAGATGGGGTATGGCTTTTTGGATGCGTTGGAAGCTGACGCAGACAATAAAAGTTATATAACCAATGAAGTAAGGACTGAGCACGGAACTAGGGTTGTTCCTATCCGTCCCAAAAAGGCAGAAAGAAGCATTACCTTGGAGTTCGTTATAGTCGGTAAAGACCATAGCGACTATAACAAAAGGGTAAAAGCCTTTGATGCACTTATGGATAATGGCTTTGTTACGATACAAGTTCCTCGATCAAAGGATGATGTCTATCGTTTGTTTTGTGCGAGGAAGTCTCCTACCTATTCAAGGGGGAAAGGTGGGGCTATCGGCAAGAAGAGTTTGAAGTTCATAGAATATAATCCAACGAACAGGGGAGCCTTGACTGATGCAGATATTGATATGTTCACGTTGAAAGAATTTGAAGATATAGAACAGTTATGAAAACTTACAAGAATATTGATATAAAGTATTACGATAATGACGGAAACATACATGTAAGATGTTCTGTTCCCGTAACACAGGATGCATTGGTTCACTATGAATTAATGCAGTCTCACTATTGTAAGCTTTCCTTTAAGCTTTATAAGCCTACATATTTCTTGCTTGGTGATTTTATAGATACACCATATGGACGATTTGAGCTAATAGATTTAACTAAGGCCAAAGATAATGATACTATTGGATATTCCTATGAAATCCAATTTGATGCATATTATCGTAAGTTCAAGAACAAAATATTGAAGTATCGCCCGAATACAGGTTCACAAGAAGCGACTTTCTCTCTTACTTCAAAAATAAGTACCCATGTAGAGGTGATTATGAAAAGTCTAGCTTATTATGCGAAGTTAGACAAGTCTTATCTTTACGACCCTAAATTTGAAGGCGAAGGAACGGACTATACTTATGTTATTGATGCGAGCGTAGATGCAAATGCTGCAAAGCTTATAACCTACTCAAACACAAGTGTGTTGGATGCTATTGCAAATATTGCTCAGACGTTTGAATGTGAATGGTGGTTTGAAGGCAATATTCTACATTTTGGTACTTGCGAGAATACAAATGCGATTGTTGATTTCAGACTAAACGACAACATCGTTTCTATGTCAAGTTCACAAAGCCAGTCCACTTATGCAAACAGGGTATATGCTTTTGGAGCTGCAAGGAACTTGCCTAGTGGATATAAGAATGATGCCGATGCGGACATAACAAAAGATGGTGTCGTAGAAAAACGTCTTATGCTTCCTACTTCAGCAGAATGCTCTGACAAAAACAAGCAATTGTTAGCAGAGAATGGCTTTGAGCTGAAAAACGGATATATACAAGTCGGTGGACTCCATGAAGACCAGTACGTAGAGGGAGTAACAACAAATGATGATATTTATCCAAGAAATCTTATCAAAACGTCTAATGTGACATCATACGAAAAAGATGTAGAGGATGAAAGTACACCCGAAGAGGGTGATTACATCAAACGGACTTTCTATCGTGTAAATTCGCTTACTATTGTCAATGATGATGGCGAAAAAACAGGTGATATGGCTTTCCGAAAGGCGTATATTCTTAGTGGCAAGAACTTACATATAGTATTCCAAAGCGGTTCTCTTAATGGTATGGACTTCGAATGTGAGTTTAATCCAGATGGAGTTTCTGAAATACTTAAGGACGATGATGGTAATCCGATATTGAAAGATGGAAAAGAACAGATAAATCCTAAGTCGCAGGTATTTGAGATTGTTGCTAATGAGGATTATGGTCGTTTTTTGCCGGACACAACTTTGCATCCAAAGGACGGAGATACTTTTGTTCTCTATAATTGGGATTCTACCAAATTGGGCGAAACTTTGGTATCTGCTGCTTCCAATGAGTTGCTGACGGATTCTATTAAGAATTTGAAGAAGTCAATAATAGACCCTACGACATATACATGTACCGCTGAGGCTAATTATTCATTCAATCAAGGTCGTGGCAACTTGCATGGGGTAGGAGACAGGGTTAACCTTTACAATAAAGGTTATGATGACAGTTATAGGTCTTCAAGAGTTATTGGATATGAATTCAGCCTTGATATTCCTTTTGATGGTGCGAAGTATTATGTTGGAGAAAAGCCTTCGTATTCCCGCCTCAATGCAATGGAGTCAAAGATAGAGGAACTTGTCTATAATGGACAGAGTTATCTTAATGGTAATGGCGGAAGCGGAAGGTCGATTTACATCATTAAGAGTTATGATAGCATAACTCCTACGGATTATAATGTATTTTCAGCAAAAGCTGTTGATGAACAAAGATTAAACAAGACAAAGGACGACACCGTAAAGGGCACAATCACTTGGGAAAAGCTCCAGAAGTTCTTGAAGGGAATGAAGGTCGGGGCGAACGGGGATTGGACTCTTGACGAACTAGATAACACCCATCTAACCACAGATTATCTACAAGTCCGAATGAAAGCAATCTTCGAGACCTTGGAAATATTGCATACAGACACATTGGGTGGTGAATTGTTCATCACCCCAGTAGGCAGTAACCGAATATTGAAGGTTGAGGAGGTGAATATTACCTATGATGGTGTTAGTCAGAAGGCTTACAGATGCTACTTCCTTGGTGAGCAAGATGGCTCAAAGGTGGAGAATAAATGGAAGGTTGGAGACCAAGCAAGGAGCAAGAGCTTCAATCTTACGGCAGGAAAGTATCATAACGTAGGCAACCATTACTATTGGAGGCTAGTCATCGGTGTGTCTTCCGAGGCAGTGGAGATAGATGGCAAGAAATATCATTATGTGGATTTATCGGACATCGACAAGGACGCAGCCAGCGATGAGCCTATGGTTGATGACATTTTGAATCAGTGCGGTAATAGAACGGACATCACAAGGCAAAGTTGCTTGGTATTCTCTGCCGTTGACACCTATTCCCCTTGCATAACGCTCTATCACGGAGTTGACGGCTACACCTTTAATAACAAGGAGTATGTGGACTATGGCGTGAACCATTCCACGAACAAGGCTTTCTTCCACGTCTACGGAGATATGTACTTCGGAGACCGACCTACTAGTGCCAATAATTACGAGGGTGATTCCTACGTCAAGTATGATAGCGACAAGAAGAAAGTAACCATCAAGGGAGACTTGGATATTAAGTCCACCTACGATGGAAAGACCTTGGATAAGTACATCACCGAGAAGAGCTTGGATAAGAATGCCGTTGAGACCATTATCAAGAAATCGGAGACGATTACCGACCTTCAAAACCAGATAGACGGAGCTATTGAGACTTGGTTCTATGACGGCGTTCCTACACTCAAGACCGAACCTGCTAGCGGATGGGACACGGACATGATGAAAAACCATCTCGGGGATTTGTATTATGACAACAAGACGGGCAAGGCATACCGCTTTGCCAAGGATGGCTCTACCTATAAGTGGATTATCATCACAGACACGGAACTGACCAAGGCAATCGAAGATTCAAGCCAAGCACTCAAAGATGCAAAATCAAAGAGACGTATCTTCGGCTCTCAGCCAGTTCCACCATACGACGTGAATGATATGTGGGTCAATGCCACTTATCCTTCTGACGGCAGTACCTACAAGAATGAAATCTTGAAGTGTTCCACCTCCAAGGCAGAAGGTGAAGAGTTTGATATTGCCGATTGGAAATTGGCTAGCAAGTATACCGATGACACGAAGGCAGAGGAAGCAAAGAAAGCTGCTGAGAAGGCGCAAGCAGAGATTAAGAACACGCAAACTAATTTGATTGCCCTCGGAACGACCGTATCTAACAATAAGAAGGCTTTCGATGTTTTTACCTCTGATGGCTACTTGGATAGTTCTGAGATTGCGGCTATCGCACAGGATAGCAAGCGACTGGAGGACGATTATAATGCAGCCGTTGAGTCGTATAATAATGTTGTTGGCTCTAAGTTCTTGTTGGATAAGGATGGTAAAGACACGACCTATAAAACGGATTTGGTTTCAGCTAAGGCTACACTCGATAGCGCAAAAAATGAACTCATTACCTATCTTTCTGACATCGTAAGCAGATACAACGCTTCTGATTCAAATGGAAAGGCTACCATCAAGGCGGCTGCGGCTCAGAAGTATACCAACTTCACGAATGCTTATAAGGCTTTCTACGACAAGCTGGGTGTGGCGAACAACTATATCACGTCTAATCTGTTTGATGGTCTCAATACTAAGCTCATCACCAATATGGCAGGTCTTGAATACATCAAGGCTGCTCTTGTTGATGGAGACACAGTAGTCAAGGGTGGTCTTATCCTCTCTACATTGATAGCCTTACGTAACGATAAGGGAAATGTTACCGCAGGTATCAATGGAGCGGACACGAAGGAGAATGGCATCGCCCTTTGGTTAGGTGGAAAGGCTATCGACAAGCAAGCCTCCACGACAACAGAGGAAGAGAAGAAAATTGCTGCCAAGTCCCTCCTACGCTTTGACGGAACTGGCTACTTCGCCAACGGCAACCTTTGGTGGGACGCAGACGGTATTTTGCACGCAGACCCGACATCTTTCATTATCAACAAGAATAATGTTGGTGTACAGCTCGCTCTCTTCGCTCCTGTATGGAAGAGCGGAACGACCGACACAACAAAGCTGGCAAACGTATTATCTATCGACCCACAGAAGCCTTTCACTCATCTTGACGTATCGGGTAACGTGACAACCGAAGGCAGCTTGAAAATTGGTGGAATCTATCTATCGTATGATAGTGCCAACAATGCCCTTCGACTATCCAAGGACGCTGCCGGAAAGGAAGCGGCTAACTTCTATGCCACAGGCGGTATCACCGCATACGGAGCAGGAGCATCTACCACGGGTAGTGGCGGCTTGATTGCAAGCGTAATCAGCTATGCGAGAATCTTAGAAGGAAGCTATACGGATGCAGACTTGACGAGTATTCCGAATGCCTATGCTATCAAGGCTCTCAGCAGTCGAATTGACAATATAGCTACAGAGCTTGGTGGTCTTAATCTCTCCTGGAATAACATCACGGGTAAACCATCAACGTTCGCACCTAGTGCGCATACCCATAAGTGGACAGAAATCACTGACCGCATCACGAAGGTAAGCCAGCTTACCAACGATGCTGGGTATCTGACTGCTCATCAGTCTCTCGCAAGCTATTATACCAAAGCGGAGATTGATGCAAAGGGCTATACTACCAATAAGGGTACTGTTACATCAGTGGCTCTTACCCTCCCTACAGGTTTGGCGTGCGCAACAAAGACCATCACAACAAGCGGCACATTTGCTGTTACTTTTGCTTCTGGATATTCAATTCCAACAACGACAAAGCAGACGGCTTGGGATGGTGCGGTATCAGCAAAGCATACTCATAGCAATAAGTCTGTGTTGGACGGCATTTCATCTGCGAAGGTAACTCATTGGGATAGTGCCTATGATTGGTACGCCCTTATGACTACTGACGAGGAGACTGCGGATGGCATTATCAATAAGTGGAACGAGGTGGTGAGCTTCCTCGCCAATATTGCGCAGACAGACACTCTTAGCGGTATTGTTGACGGAATCAATAAGTCAATTTCTGATGAGGTGACAAGAGCGAAAAAAGCAGAAGGGGTAAACGCTTCGGGCATATCCACCAATAAGACGAATATCACCACCTTGCAGGGCTACTTCACTAATGGCTCTGCGAAGAAGGCACTCCAGCTCACGAATGCTCGCAAGTTTTGGGGAAATTCATTCAATGGTACTTCTGATATTAATGGAAGCATCATCGTGCCTAACGGAAAGTATATCTCCATCGGCAACATAAAGATGGAGTATGATGCAACCAATAAGGCGTTGAAGATTACGAACACTACGACTAACGAGGTGGCAAACCTCTATACTAGTGGCGGTGTTTCTGCCTATGGCGTGGGAACATCATCATCCAGTGGTGGCGGCTTGAACGGCAGTGTGAAGAGTTATTCAAATGCCTTGAAGCTTACATCAGAATCGCTGAGTGAGATTGCCTCTGCCTACTCCATCAAGGCTCTTGATTCTCGTATCTCTAGCTTGGAAGGTGGTAGTGCTACTGCTATTTCTGTCAGCGGTAGCGGTAATGCGGTTACGTCTGTCACCAAGAATGGTACTACTATCAGCGTAGTTAAAGGTAGTACGTTCTTAACTAGTCATCAGTCACTTGATGGTTACGTTAATGCAATATCTGTAAGTGGAAGTGGGAATGCTATCACGTCTGTATCTAAAAGCGGAAAGGGTATTACATTTACTAAAGGTGCTACATTTTTAACTTCTCACCAAAGTCTTGCTAACTATTATACCAAAAGTAGTGTAGATTCACTTCTTAGTGGTAAGTCGGCAACTAGTCATACACATAGTGTTAAGATTAACGGTGTTACTAAAACTATTGCAGCTACTGGTGGAACTGCTGTAGATTTAGGAACTTATCTTACTTCTCATCAAAGTCTTGCAGATTATGCTAAGAAGAGTGAAATACCTACAAAAGTAAGTCAACTTACTAATGATACTGGTTATATTACTTCTAGTGGAAGTTGTGCTTATGCTACAAGTGCAGGCAATGCTGACAAGGTTGATGGTGTTCATGTTACTTGGGCAGGTGTACTAACTTCTACTTCACATTTAGTTGCTTGGGAATCAGATGGTTCAGCTCTTAGAGACATAAACCCTGCTAATGTTACTGTAGGTAATTCTGATAAATTAGATGGTATTCATGCTAACGGACTTCTTACTGCTCTATCTAATTCTGATAAGGGAATTAGTATAACAGTTGGTGGAACTACTAAAAGCGTATCGAACATTAGTGTTAATTATGCTAGTAGTGCTGGTAACGCTGATACTGTTGACGGCTATCACGAAAGTTCATTTCTTAGATATAGAGGTGGTTATGAAGATGCATCTGTAACTAAAGATGGAGTTGGAGTTTATGGTTGGGCACATACTAATACTGGTCATAATAATTTTCATGAAAGTTATGGTGATATAATTAATATACAAGGTTTTTCTACTTGGAGAACTAGATTTGATATAGGAACTAGTGGAAGAATTAGAATAGTGCATGGTATAAATACTACTACTGCAACTCAAGTAGGTTATCTTGCTTATCTACATGATAATGTAGCTTCTGCAACTAAACTTCAAACTCCTAGAACGATATGGGGTCAAAGTTTTGATGGAACTGGTAATGTTAATGGAACAATATACATAAATAATAATAACTCTAGTAATGGAGCTATACGATTAAATAGTGATATAAGTTCTAATGCTCGTATATCAGCTATAGACGACCAAGTAATATTTAATACTGGTAATGCTATTCGTTTTGGTGAAACTGCTTGGGATTGGAATAAATGGGCTGGACTTAAATATACTCATTCTAATAAAACTATTTATCTTGGTATAGCTAATGGTTCTATATTTAATGCTAATAGTCCACAAAGTGATGGTACACTTAGACTTGCAGGTATTAAAACTGTAACTCCTGATAGTGGAGCTAGAATTGGAGGTAGTGGTAGTTTATATATAGGTAACGCTAATAATTCTGGTTGGGTTTATGTTCAAGACATGTGTAGTCAAGTAAATAGTAGTTATTGGAACATAACACAAAATGGTAGTGCTACGTTTAAAAGTCTTACTGTTACTGATGTTATTAGTTGTAATAGTATTAGTGTTAGTAACAATGCTATTATTGCTGGTAATTTATCAGTTAACGGTTTAATAAATAATAAAGGTATATTACCTACAAATTATGAAGTTAATAATAAAGGAACTAGTTGTTATGTTTCAGCTGATGCTTTATGTTCTGGAATTACTGCTATTACTGATAGTATACCTGTTACAAATGTAGATATACAGTATTCTAACGATAATGGTACTAATTGGACTAGGTATAATATATCAAATGATACTAAATTTCAGGCGTATGCGAATGTTGCAGGTATTGATGGTTTAACCTTAGGTGGCAATGTTATCACTGGTAATAATGATGCTGAGAAACTAGCTCAAATAAAAAAGAACCAACTAATGTTTACGTTTGAGGTTTCTAATGATTGTTATTCTCAAGTTTATTTTGCTAGTGTTGATATATCGCAAGGTGTTGGTGTTACTTGTACTGTAGAATATTTAAATAGTAAAGGTGTTATAGTCAATACTTTTATTAAATATATGAACGGATGGAACCAGTTTAATTATATAAATCTATCTAATGGTAATACAGGTCTTCCTGTAGGAAATGATAGTAGAAGATATATTAGATTTAAGTTTAAACATGACCAAAATACTACAGAATTACGTAATGCTTCAATAAATAAAATACGAATATTTTCTTTTACTAAGTATTCATTTCCTACTGATAGATTTATGGGTCATACTGGTCATATATATAATTTCGATTATAATATGAATACTTACTTCCCTAATAGCATTCTTGCTAAAGGTGGAGTTACAGCTTATCAATCTTCTGACATCCGCTTGAAGCAGGATTTGCGGAAACTGGACTACTTGGGTATCATCAAGGCAATGGGTGGAACGTTCGGCTTTGCTTGGAAGAAGGACAATACAAGGTCTATCGGTTGGATTGCCCAGCACGTCTTGTGCAACCCTCACTTAAAGGACATCGTTGAGACGGACGAGAAGGGCTACTACAAGATAAACTACTGGTCTCCGAAGCTGATTGCAACGGCATTCGGTGCTATCGAGCAGGTTGGCGATGAGGTCAGCAGGTTGAAGGCTCGGGTGGTCTTCCTTGAATCAGAGGTTCAGCGATTGAGTGGAGATAAGGAAGACTGCAACAAGAAGAGATTAGATAACAAGAATATTAATTCATTAAATTAGATTAGAAAATGGAGAATTTAAAGATTAACAAGAAAAGTGAACAGACAACCGCCACTTATACCAAGGGCGGCTATCGAGTAGAAATTACCTACAATGTTGACAAGACGGGTGGTAACATCGAGAGCATCAATATGAGTATCTATGGTTATCCAAATGGTAATTATCTCGGCAATGCCAACGCTAGCTCCAACGGCAGCGAACTGACCTACAACATCAGCGGTGTTCCGCAGAGCAAGCTCAGTGAGGTATCAGCATTGATTAAGGAGGTTAATTCCGCTATCGCTGCTAATATGGCAAGCGAGGCAGCAGAGTAAGTATCGTGAGCTTTAACGCAGGGTGGCTCTTATAGAGCTGCCTTGCCTAGTGTTTTAAGTTCTAAAGATTAAGCGTATGGAACGATTTATATTATGGCTTGCGAAAGTGTTCAATGTAACAGTAGAGCGAGTTGTTACTAAAGAAGTTGTAACAGAATAAGGAACTGAAGTTAAATATTTAAAAAATAAAGATTATGTCTTACAATAGTGAAAACGGAATTATTAGTGCTCCTGTTAGCATTGATGATGTTAAACGAGCTCTTGGAGAGAGTAGCAATGACCTTGCTACTCTTTGTAAGAGTGAAAATATAAATATATGGAGTAAGTATAAACCTATTAGTTGTAAAGGTGAATTTAAAGAATATCCAATTATAGAAGATTCTTATGAAACTGTAACTTCTGCATATAATAAATATAAATGTGCTATTCGTTGTGGTATGAATATACCTATTGATACTTATAAAAACTTATATAATAATTATGGTGGAGAAGGTTTTGCGATTAAAGCATGTGAAGATTTTTATAATGATAATGTATATGGACTTAGAGGCATTGATAAAGATGCAAGTACTAATTCACATATAGTATATGTCTCAGGAAAACACTTTCCAAAAGGTGGTACTAATTCTCCTTATAGATTAGGTGATTTTAGAAACTATAGCAATAACGCACAACGTAATACATTCGCAAGTTCTCTTCCTGAAGAAACTAATGTTGAAATTTATCATTCTTCAACTCCTAAATTTAATTGTGTATTTTATAAGAATGCAGATGTAGATTATACTAAAAATCTTAATATGGAAGATATAATTCCTGATTTGTATTTAGCTTGGTCTTTTTGGATTCAAATTCGTTATGATTCACCATATAATAATATTGATAAGGTTTATAAAACTTATTATGTTGGTAATTGTAAAGAACCAACAGATTATATATATGCGAGTAAAGAAATAACTTTTGATATAGGTAACGATAAAAAAATTATTATTGTACCTTTTTTAGCTAATGTTCGTAATGCAAATTTACAAGATAATTCAAAAATAATTTTTATAAAAGGTCCAGGTAGTATTCAGTTTAAGTATTATCCTAGACAAATTAATATGGAAAGTATTAAAAGCGGTTCTAGCGGTTTTGTTGATTTCTCATCATTGAAACAATTAGTTGGTGGTACTTGTATTTGTAAAGCAAGAATATATAAACTTCCTGATGCTGCATTTACAGTTACTGATGGTATGTTTAGAAGTGTTTGCTCTTATGGTAATAATAAGACAACATACGGAAGAGGTTATGTATCTAATAGCTCTGGTCAAAATATATCTTCTATAACTGTCCCTAACGGTAATAGAACAGATTATATTGAAATATATATAAGATTTGATGATGTTTATGAAGGAGGTTATTATGGACAAAGATGTCAATTATCTTTTGAAATTAATATAGATGGTGGATGGAAACAAGTTCCTCCAGGAGGTAGTTATATTATGTATTAAAACGTAGGTGTTCTTAATATAATAAATGTGCTAGAAACGTATTTGTGGTTTACGTTCTCACCGAGAAAGCAGACACGTTACGACCTAGTGATTACCCAACGTGGGGAAGCTGATTTTTAAAATTCGTAAATTTTGCTCCTCCTGCATTGCTATTCGGAATTATTTTCTTAACTTTGCAGTGTTAATAGGAAAGATATTCTGCTATGGCAATCTGGAGAAGAATATTGTATAACATAAAAATAAAGAAACAATTATGAAAAAGATTAAGACATTCGAGGCTGTTGCAGCCTACAAGACATTGAAGGCATTGAAGACTTCATCAATGAGTGATGATGCCGCTATGCGAGTTTGGAAGAATATGAAGGCACTGCGCCAAGTAGCCGATACCTACGACAAGGATGTGGAGGAAGCGCAGCAGAGCTTGAAGGACGATAAGTTCGAGGAGATGCAGTGCAAGCTCCAGGAGTGCCAGCAGTTGGAGCAGAAGCACGCCAATGAGGGCTACGAATACACCAAGGACGATTCAGCCAAGTTCGCTGAGGTCAATGAGTACTTCTTCAATCAGAAGCAGAAGACCGAGAAGTATTTCAAGGAACTTGCCGACAAGGAGGTAGAGGTAGCCATCGAGGCAGTTGACGAGAAGGAGTTGTTCAAGGCAGCGAAAGATTGCGGCTTGAAGTTCGCTGATATGGAGAGCCTTGAGGTTGTGATAGGATAAACACTAATAGCGTTAGAATTTGGCAAGAAAGCCGTTCTAACGCTATTTTTGTGACTTATTACTTTCAGATTGTTACTTTTATAAAATTTAACTATAAAATATTGTGCAAAATGAACGGAATTGTGCAAAAAGCTGTAATTTTGTGGCAAATTCTTTCTTTTAAGAACTATAATTGCATCAACAACTAACAAAAAGGGAGGTTATATGACACTAGAACAAGAAGCCGAAGTCCAACGGTTGATAAAGGACATTGATGTGACGGAACTGATGGATATGCTTAAGAAGCATGGTAATCGGTATAGCAGGAGAATATTAAAGTTCTTCCGCTGGTTCTGCAAGTATGTGCCTATCATTATTATGTTCTTCCACGCATACGGCATTTGGGAGTTCTCTCAGCATCCCCGTGAGATGTTTATCTCCTATAATGAAAATATGCCTTGCTATATCTTTATTTATTTCATGGTTTACGTCCTGCCGATGGTGACGATACTTGCAAGTAGATTTTTCTTCTTGTGCCAGTGGTATCGCATTCCATTTATATACTTCTTAGGCATCAATGCGGCTCATATTGTAGAGTGGAGTTGGTACACAACTAAAGATATGGTGGATTCATGCTTTACGGTCATGGTCGTGACAACTATATTCTATTTGTATAACTTTGCTAGAATGTTTGTTAATGATACGAAACTAGGACGTAAAATTTGTGCATAAGATATGGGAAAGATATTAAGTTATAAGTTGCTAGGTACAGCTTTGAAGTCGTTGGCTGACGCTTGCTTTAAGGCTGATGAGCAGCAGAGAAATGGTGAGAAAATCACCGCCTGCGGTATGAGTGATGATGACCTAGATAGATTGTGTGACATCATTCCAGATATGCTCAATCCTATGATGAGCACCGAGGAGGTTAAAGATAAGCTTCACGTTTCTGATGCAACATTGAATAGAATGGTCGCTAGAGGAGACATTCCTAATGGCGAGTGCAAAAAGCGAGGACATACGAGGTATTGGAAGAAGTGGGATATTCTGCACTTCATTAAGAGTAAAAGAAAATCATAACGGATAAGCCCTATCGCAGCACGGATAAGCGAGCATGTATGAGTATGGATTATATGTTTTGTACTTTGATTATAGTAGCGATACTGGTAATAATCAACAGCACGTTTATTGCTTACCTGTACCTTTCCTATAAGTATAAAACGATAGATAAGTTCTTCATGGCTTGGGTGACATCATCAACTATGATATTGATAATGTGGTTCGGGGAAGGATTGTATCTGTATCTAACAAATTAATGATGAAAAATTTGGTGGTTTCGGAATTATTGCTTATCTTTGCAATACTTTATCGAGCTTCACTTTTCCGAGTAGGAATGTGATATTTCCCCTATACTATTGGCGTGGTATAGGGGAATTTTGTTTCTACTTCTATCCTAATAGTTGAACATGTAAGTGTTCCTTACAAGTTGAGTAAGAGAGGTAAGTGATTGCCTCTCTTTTTTATGTTTTCACATTTTCAAGAAGTCTTCTATATCTATGTACTCAATACCGAAATTCTCCGCACATTGTTTGTCGGAGTCCGAGAAGTCACCTTCTTTTCCGCTAGCATCACCTATCATTATCAGCTCACTTTTCTTCCAAGAAGAATACGACTCAAGCATTCCTGTATTTGGCTTTCTCATTTCTATCTCTGCATGCGATGGGCAATACATAGAGTTGACGAAGATATTTCGTCCGGTATGATTGCGAAGATATTTTTGCATAAAGCTTTCAATAGCCTTAATCTTGCCGATAAAATCCTGTTCGTCAACAAATTGAGGGATGCCTCCTTGGTTTGAGACTATTTCAACATAGTAAAGAGTAGGGAATGCATCTACAATCTTATCCAAAACCTCTTTACGGATTTTGAAATCTGTTACATCTGTAGGAAAGGTGTTTCCTGATATAGTTGTAATAATCGTGTCGTCTAAATCAATGAATAATACTTTTTTCTTGATTAAATATCCTTTTTCTGTCATAATTTTGCTTTTTTTCTATATTGATATATTAATATCTTTATCTACGAAAATTAAGTTTGTAAAACACAGTTGTTTCGGTGTGTCTCACCATTTTTATTACAATGCAAAGATACGACAAAAAAGATGGCTTTGCAAATAAATTAATGCAAATTTTAAAACGTTATCTGTTTTTAATGAAATCATTAACAATTCTCTCTATGGTGTCTTGCTTGATAGCTATAGGGGCATCACCTTGATATTCTATCACTTGGTTGCCGCATTCCTTCCAAAATAGGTTGCTATTGATGCGTTCGCCATCTACCAAGATCCAATCCGGATGATGTTCAAACGAATGCATATTAGTTAGCGGAACGAGAATGAATAATTTATTCTCCATCTTGTTTACGAGTACCGACAAGTCATTATCATCAAATGTAATGATAACTCGATTTTCATTCTCAGATAGAACGTTAAAATCCTCATTAAAACGTTCATAAAGGTAATTTTTGATTTTCGAACAACTCATATTCTTGTAATTTTATAGGAGGGCAGATGGAAAAATCCAAGGTCTGCCCACCAAGTTAAACTTATAAGGAAATCTTCTATAATATCGACTGACAGAGCCATCCCATAAGATAGCATGGTTCTTCGCCTTGCATATCTATTCCCAGATGGTTGCATATATGTGCTACTACATGAAACATTTCATGTGTGAGACTATTTATATACTCACCTTCAGAAGTAGATTTGCAAATGAGCACAACACTTGTTTTCTTTGAAACATTTGTGTATGTCAATCCTTTGTTTGAAGAATCGGTTGAAATGTGGTCGTATGCATCCAATAATGGTTGCCCCTTACAATCAATGGAACTTAGTAAGTCCATAGCTTCGTCAACATCTTCTTGATTAGCTACATGACATACAATCACATTCCAATCGTATTTCTCCAAGTAAATTTCTTGTTTAATCATAATACATCATCCCATGGAATGCCGATACCATTATGGTTGCAATCGGCATAAAATCTATTGAAAATAAATCCGTCCGCTTGGTCTGGGTCATCCACCATATCCTTAATGAATTGAGCCAAAGCAGCTTCGTCCTTTAAAGAGGACTTAAAGAAATCGGCTCTAGCCATGTTTGCGACATAGACGAAATCGTAATTGTCGGCATTCTCCAACTTTACGTTATTGACTTTAAGAAGTTCCTCGACTGTATCTTTTTCTGTCGGTTCAACTTTTTCGAGCTTACCAGTCGTTGCGTTTGTCTTGCGCATTAAGGTAATAGCCCAATCGCACATCTTTTTATTGAAGTGCCAGCCATTGTAGCGAAGGTATGCAATCATCCCTTCAGGCTTCATATCGTATGCGTCAAGTGGTATTTTGTATCTTCCCATAATAAAAGCTTTTAAAGGAGGTGGAGATTTCTCCCCACCTCAAAGTGTAATACTAATAGCGATAACCGCCACCTCTGCGACCACCATGTCTTTCACCATAGCGGTCATCATCGTCATCCCAATTGTCTCGGTAATCCGGCATTGGGTTTCTGTGACCCATTCGTCCATACTTGTCATCCCCCATTTCATCAATGCAGTGCATGAGTTTACCACCATACTTAAGCATCTTCTCTACAAGTTCTGACATTTCATTTACCTTGTTTTCGGTAATTTCTATCATGTATCCCATAATGATTTACTTTTTTGTATTAACTTTTTCCAAAGCCACTGACAACATAGACTTAATATCGGTCAAAGTTCCCTTCATTCCGCTAACCTCGCTTTTGAGGTTATTGATGTCTTCTTCCTGTTGTCTGTCTTTGGCTATTTGTGGATTCAATACGGCACGCATCTTTGCGCACTCTTCCATAACCTTTTTGTGGTATGGCTCGCTTTCCACAATCTCCTTAGAATGCCGATACATAGCCTCAACTTCCGCATCCATAGCTTCACGGCTTTCAGAAACCACGAGGTTTTCCGAATTTGCAATTTGCATATTGGATGGGAGTTGTTTGAACTCCATTTGTTCATTAGGCAATTTTACGACAACATCAACGGTAGTCTCCATTGGTTGTGGGTTGAATTGCCCAGGAGTATATGTTGGGAACTTAGGTTGTGGGTTACTGACCGATACAACCTGTCCGATTTTAAGACTTGGGTTTTCACCCTTGTCAAGCACATAGAATATGCTGTTAGGTCGAAGTCCTTGAAACATAGCTTTGTAATGTTAATTGTTAAACAATACCCGTCATTAGCTGAAGGGTGTTAGTATCTCGCTCGAACCAAAACTGATAAACTCCAGTTCCTGCAATGTCGGCTACCGTCAAAGGATTGCCGTTGAACTTAGTTACAGCTTGGGTTACGCCATTGGTCTCGAAAAGGATTGGCAGCGTATTTGTCGTACCAGTCGGAATAGCTTGATATAGGTTCACAAAGATAGTTCCCCTATAGTTAGCATTCACGAAGGCGTGGTTTCTGAACGAGAAAACGACATTTTCGGTGTTCACCACCACGCCTGTAGATGCGATAGCTGCCGAGCCGTTACGATTAACCCATGCAAAAGGTCTCATCCATAACATAGCAGCCTCCTTTCCTAATTAACCCCAAAAGCTTGCATTGTTGACACCATTCAGACCATATAAGCCTGTTTGCCAAGCAACGCAATTTGGAACAGCAGTAAATGGACTGTAGCTGGTTGTAACAGTTGATGGAAGCTTACACTTGATACCATCTACCTCTTTTTGCAAGCCAGCCAACATAGCGTTGACAGGTGCCATAGCTTGACCTACAATCTGCGAAGTCATGGCAGAAGACTTATAAGTTCCATTCTCTTCACGAAGATGGTCTATCTTGTCCTGCATATCTCTGAGTTCTGCTTGGCGTTGGCCATTAACTACGGTCTGAGTACTATCTTTAATAGCATTCAAAATGTCGCATGTCTGACCTTTAGTTTCGAAAGCAACATTAGAAAAACCTCGTTCCTGACTTACGGCTACATTGTTGATGGCATTCTGCAAAGTGCCAGTCTGCTGACACATAGCCAACTTGACGTTTCCGTCCATAGCCGTAATATTGTTATTTACACGGCAGCAGCAGTCAGCGAGTTGTGATGCAATCTGCATGTTACCTTGCTGAAGAGCGTTGATGGTTTGCATTCCGCTCATACCTACTTGGTTGCCCACGTTCTGGACTTGGGTTGTCAAGGCAGAGATTGCTTGTTGAATCTGTCCTTCAGTACAATTGAGCTGAGTAGCGAGATTACTGAGTGCATTACGATTGCCACCGATAGCATCCATAAGCAAGGAACGACCATAGTCATTGTTGATTTCATTGGCAAGACCTGCGCCATTGCCACGGCCACCAAAGCCGAAACCATTACCGCCCCAACCACAGAAGCAAAGGATAAAGAGCAGCCAAATGAACCAAGAACCATCGCCATTGCCGAATCCGTTATTACCCTTCATCGCAAGAAGAACGTTTGGGTCAACGCCTCTCTGTTGGAGCAAAGGAGCTATCAAGCTCATCATTCCTCCATTGTTACCTGAACCCTCTGGATTAAAAACATAAGTTTTTGATGTCTCCATAAGAATAATCTTTTTGTGTTAAACCTTAATTAAACTAACTCTATGTAACGTTACGGCTGCAAAGTTACGAATAATAAGGATAAGATAAAATAACTCTATCAAACTTTCTTTTAATCACTAATAATCAAGTAGTTAAGGTGATAGGAGGTAATGTCATACTTCCGGATGCATGGAAATCAAAGGCTTGTTTGCAAATTCCGTTTGCAGAAAACGAAAAATGCAAACGGAAATTAAGCACGCACAAACTTGAAACCAAATTTTTCAGTATAGTATTCCTCTTTAGGGTGTCTTTTTGTCTCGGAGTCATAGCAGAGAATAAACGGCTCACCCTTAGAGTAGAAATAGTTATAAGACTTTCGCAAATACATCTTTGCATTCAAAGCCTTTGGGGAGAGCTTTCTTATTCTTAACCTAGTTTCTTGAGGCTTACCCGACATTACTCTAAGTTCATCCATTTTGTATTGCATGTGAAGTTTTCTTCCTTTGCTTGCATATCTTTCTTTATTCCAATAGTCTCTTAGAGACTTGTTTCGTTCTTTACGAATCCTATTTATCGTTTCTATATCGTGTTTCAAGCCAAGCTTACTGACTTGTCCTAATATTGTAGACTGAGGAATATTCGTTACTTCTGAGATTTCTCTCGCTGTCATCGTTTGGTACATGTCGGAGATTTTGCGGATAGTCTCATTATTCAATTTATTGTCTATTTTCGTTCCACCTAAAATAGTGATATACTTGTATAATGTATGTAAGGTTACACCAGCAGCCTTGGCTACTTCCTTTCGTGGGTAGTCATTGATGTGGGCTTTGATATAGTCCATCTGTTCTTGTGTTAATCTTCTTGGCATTCTTCGTCCTCCTCAAAAGAAAATCCGTATTTGTTCTTGTAGAATTCTTCATCCATTCTGCGAGTATTCCGGTCATAACCTAAGATGTATGGTTCACCTTCAAAAGCAAAATACCCATACTTATTTATAAGATGGTACTTGGCATGATATGATTTTATCGGCATTTCTGAAAATTTGAATTTCGTCTGCTGCGGAATACAGGATATAACTCGGAATTTCTCCATCTGCATAGTTCTTTGCCAACTTTTCACCCTTTTGCCAATAGTTGCTTTATCATATGCTTTTTTTAAGTTAGCCAAACTATTCTTTTTAAGTCTTTCGATAGTTTCTTCTGAATGAGTAAGCTTTAGCCTTTTAGCAGCCTTGCCTACCGTAGACGGATGGCAGCCTACAATTACTGCAATCTCTCTGACCGAATGGTCAGGATATAGTTTTGTGATTTGTTCATCACGTTTCTTGTCGGGTTGTGGAACAAGTCTTTTTTGCTCGAACTTACAATCGCATTCGTGCATTATTTTATACAAGAATTTAACGCTGACACCCATTCTTTGCGCCAACTTGTACCTTGGACGCTCATTAATATGAGCTTTGATGTAATCTATTGTTTCCTGTTCTATAATTCTCATGTATATTCAGTTTTATGGTGTGACTCACCTTTTTTGCAAAGTTAAGGAAAAATTCTTGGTTGAGCAAATGATTTAATGTGTTATAACTTTGTTTAAAGAAATATTTGATTATTTGCACAAAAATTAATTGTGCGGTTATCCGGTTAGGCTGTTTACACATTATTATATATAAATTACTATCTTTGCAACAAAAACACGAGAAAATGACAGCGGAAACTATTCAATTGATACAGACAGGAATTAATCTTCTTTGTGCGTCAGGTGTAATCTCTACGCTGCTATATTATAATAGTAGAAAACGAAAGGAGGCGGCACTCGCATCACAGGAAGAGAATAAGACTATTTCATCATATGCCGATGAGTGGAAGGCTCTCTATGAACGTTCCAACGAGTCGGTTGTTAATCTTAACAGTAAAATAGATGAATTGTATGAGGAAATCAATCAGTATCGTATTACCATACGCAATCTTAGGGATGAGAAGAACGATTTGAAGCTTGCCTTGCATGAGGCACAATGGAACAGATGCATCAAGGATGGATGCCAACTTAGAACCCCACCAAGAAAGCGAGAATCCTTAGAAACGTTGGTTGAAAAGGAAGAAAATGAGATATATCGTGACAGGGAGGATTAAAATATGGTTAAGTATCTGAAATTACTCATACAAGTTAATAGCGGACATTCAAGCAAGGCATTCTTCTTAGTGTCCGTTACTCTGATAGGTCTCTTGATGCTCCTGGTTGTCTGCTTTATCTTAGTGTGGGAAGTGGTGACTTATGGGACGATCAAGACCGATTTGATGGGGTTAAGTGCATTTGTTGGTAGTGTAGCTAGTTTGTTCGTCACGGCTGGCATTACCAAGACGATAGGGGAACGTGGCGAACATCAAAACATAAACGACAAATAGACTATGGCAGACTCAAGTATTTTACAACCATTCATCCTCTCATTCGAGGGTGGATATTCTAACAAAAAGAGTGATAGGGGAGGCGCAACGATGAAAGGCGTGACTCTAGAGACGTTCCGTAAAGTTTATGGTGCTAGTAAGACTGCATCGGACTTGAAGAAGATAACCGATGAACAATGGCATCACATATTCAAGAAATATTATTGGGATGCTTGCAAGGCTGACCAAATCAACAACCAGTCGGTGGCTAATCTCTTGGTTGACTTTGCTTATAATAGTGGAGTAAGCAGAGCCGTACAAAAGATTCAGACTATCGTAGGAACAAAAGCTGATGGTATCATGGGTAATATGACCTTAGCTGCTATCAATTCATACAAACAAGGTCAATGGGCGTTGTTCGATAAGCTGAAGGTGTCACGAATTGCCTTTCTCAATGCGATTGTGAACAACGACCCTAGACAAGGTGTGAACCTGCATGGATGGCTTCGCAGGGTTGGAAATATACAATACGGAAAGCTCGTATGTAATAACGGAAAGATAATCACTTGGTAATCTATATAGGGTGTTATGATACACCCTATTTTTATATATTTTTTAAATTCTTAACAATCCAAGAACCTATTGTTATATTCTCTTCTTTAGCTTTCTGCTTTATAATTTCTGCTATATCTTTAGGTATTCTAATGTGTAAATATACATGATTTAGTGCTTTTCGTCCAGATCCTTTTCTTGCACCGCCTCGTTTAGATGTTTTATTACTATTCATATCTAGTATTTAATGCTTGTGTTTAATAGACCCTCAACATTCCGGTTGGACAGAATGACGTGCCGTATTTCTTGTCAATCTCACCCAAGTAGAGTGTAATCTTTCGGCAGCACTATTTCTGCGATACTCGTATTGTTCTTTATTAAGATAAGCCATAAAGTTACTTTGACCGTGATAGCGAGGGCTTAATATCTTTTTGTTTTCTTTCCGTTTATGTATTCTTCTTGCCACACCTCATTATAATCTGATATATCGTCAGAATAGTAACAGATTATGGTTACTTGCGCAAGACCCGCATCTAATGATGCTGATTCTTTATAACGCATGTTTCCAGAACCAATATCTAACGAATACTTCTTAGCCATTTTGACAGCTTCTCTATAATTGTCTGCTCCATCAAACTCTACACTTTCGTAATTGTCTTCCACACTACCTTTTACGTGCTGTTTAAGAGCAATCTCGTATTTGGGATATACTGTCTTTCCATAGATATTTTTCATATCTAATGCCTTATCCGTGATGGCGAGGGCTTAATATATTGTTATTCTTCGTGCTTGCTAATATGAATGTCGATTTCAACTTCTATCGGCTCTTCATCATCCCAAGTTGGAACATCAATGCCTAAGTCTTCACAATAGCTTTCGTCAATATCAAAACAATGACCATAACCATCGCTTACCCAATTAAAGAATCCTTTATCAGGTGGAGTTGTGAATAGATGCAAACATTCATCTTCATCGCAAGCAATAAAAGCTATCCTACTTTCTAGAAATATAGGTTTCATGTCTTATGCCTTATCCGTGTTGGCGAGGGCTGATAAAAATTGTAATTTTAGTTTCTTAAACATAACCTTTTGGTCAAGGCTATCGGCAAAACAAAGAGAAATAGACTCTTTTAATTGCTCGTCCGTTCGGCAATCAATATAATCAGCATAAATAGCTTCAATATAGCTATTATACTTATTAAAATCATATTTTATAGAACCATCAGATAGGTGAACAATATTTTTTGTTCTTCTATCTATATTCTTGTTCTTTGGAACGTATAAAGTATTACTCATCCTTCAATTCTTTTAGTGCAAAATCCAAAAGCTTATCTATATCCATTGATAGTGAATAACAATTCTCGTCATCTATTCTTTCTAGCTTTTTTCGAGCACGATTTATTAATTCTATCACATTTTCTGTATTCATATATATTCGCTTAACCGTGATGCGTAGGGCTTAATGGATTATTAACCTTGTTTCTTAATTACATCGCAAAGATACAAACAATAATTGAAAAATGCAACTAAAAACCAAAGATTTTCTTTGTAATTAATAATATTTTGCTGAAAAGAGTAGTCTCGTAAGGTTCATTAACAGAAAAGACTTATTTTTCACTTTTCTTGTTTTGCAAAAACGAAGTCTATAATTTGTATGGATATAGTAATATAAATGTTTATCTTTGCACACAAAAAGGAGGTTGATATGGAGCTTAGATTTGATTGGTGGCGTTGGCTCGTTACCATATTGGTAGGTTTCTTCATCATGCTGATGATGTACGGATGCCGGACAACAAGATATGTAGAAGTGGAAAAGGTGGTGCGAGACACTACTACTTACGCCCATTGGGACTCAATTATCAACGAAAGGGTCAAGCTTATTCGGGACAGCTTGCTATCTTATCATTGGGAGCAGACCGAAAAACAGGTTAAGGATTCCACATACATCAAGGATGATGTCAAGACAAGGGTAGATGAGAGTGGTAAGGTGCTAGGTAAGGATTCTACTCATATAGAGATTAGATACAGGGACAGCAAGGAACTATCCAAGGTTCGTGATAGCCTTATTCATTATAAGGAGATAGCAGAGCGAGCGAGTATATATAAGGCTCAGAGGGATAGCCTAAACAGAGAATTGAGTATCGCCCAGACCAAAAAGGAATATATTGAGAAAGACTTGGAGGGATGGGATTTGTTCTATTGGAAATTCGGTATGATTTCCTTTTGGGTCGTTTCCTTAATGCTGGTTACAATGATTTTCTTTCTCACGGTAAAATATAAGAAAAAGTTATTTTATTAGGTTGGTTTTTAGTTATTAAGGTTTTAGATTGGTTTAAGGTAACAACTTATGGAGCAGCTGCCAGTGATGGTGGTTGCTCTCTTTTTTTTGTCTTGAAAATGCCTTAGAGTGTCAAATGTTAAAATTGCAAGCGGTTTAATGTATTTATAGTTTCGTATATGTAATTAAAATTGTGTTTTGTGTTAAAAATGCGCAATCGGAGTAAAATAACGCACTAAAGACCTTGCAGTATGAAAATGAATTAGTATCTTTGCAGCGTGCTTTGTTGGTGCTGACACGCTTACAAGAATCAATAAGATTTTCCGTGGCGAAAGCCATACCACGATAATCCTTACCTAGATTTCGGTGTCAGACGAATGAAGGGTAAGGATTTCTTTTTAGAATCCTTGTTTTGAGTCGAAACATTCTTAGATTGCTCTAGGTTAGCAATGGGCAATAATTGTTGGAGTAGGCGAAACACAGATAAGGTAAACAAATAAGGAATTTATGGGAAAGCATTATTTACACATACGTATGGACTTGGTAAAGAAGTATACCTATGGTGCGTCATCGCAAGAAGTGAAAGCGCACAAGGAGACTCTTTGCTTTGCCATTTGGTGTAAGATGCAACGCAGAAATTCTGTAATATTTAACTTAACCATCAAGGATGTAAAGAAAAAACTCGGTGTAGGCTATCCAAAGGCAAGAAAATTGCTAAAGGATGTCAAGGAGGATGGACTCTTTACAGAACTTGGTAACGGGCGATTTATCGTGAATACGTTCCGTGATAAAGAAAAGAAGCCCAATAAAAAGGGCGGTCGCTTTCAAGGGGCTTACGTTTGTCGTATTCCTATTAATAAGGACTATAAGCTAAAGGAGTTATATTCTATAGTCAACAATATTTTGTACACATCGGTTATTAGTGGTGCTCGTCAAGACTGTTTTAACGTTGGCAACAATGATTGTGCTTGGCATCAACTAACTACTAACTCGTTTGCAAAGGTTGTGAATATGGGTCATGGCTCTATATGCCGAATCAAGAAGAATCTTATCTGCGAAGGTAAGATTAAGTCCACGTATGCGGAAATGCACATGGCAGATGATAGAAACGAGGGAGAGATGGAACGAACATTGCAAAGGTTTGGTCGTAGGAACTTTACGTTTAACGTAGGTAACCTGCACTATTTAATTATACCTTGCTCTTACTCTTTTGGAGACCGAGAGACTTCTATTGCTATCAAGCACAGAATCTATGGTTATAAATTGAAGGGACATCGAATGCAAATAAAGGAAAATGGCACAATAGGAAATCTACCTGATGACTTCTATGGTGGGTAAGTTCTATTTTGGACATTTTCATATTAGTAGTTAGTTGGAATAAGTATAGGAGTCTTTAAGAGGCTAACGTGTTCCTTGATATATTACGTGTTATTATTATATATACGAGATTATGAAGAAGATAGAAGAAAAGTACTTGGAATCAGAACATCAAGTTAGAGCTTATGATGTTTATCTGAGTTCATATCGTGTGAAAGGTGCAAATCGAGTGTTGGCTTATAGTCGATTGTATGATGGTGACAAATTCATTCGTGACAACTTCCTGGTCAACGAGCAACAAGCCGACAAAATAGAGGCTATGTTTGACTTGGTTAATAGAATATTGGAAACTTGTAAGGATATAGACTTGTTTACGATTCGTGTTTCAAACAAAACTTTTGCGAATTTAGTGAAGAATGCTGACTTTGCGGAAGAGTCTAATCGCTACTTTGGCAATATATCTAGATTTAAACGTCTGCTTGGCAAGAGGGAGGTGATAATTGTTATTCCCAATTGGTGTACCGCAAACAAAAAAGATTATGCTATTGACGAAATGGCAAAGGATTTGTATGCGAAGATACCATCTTCCCGAGTCTTTTCGGGTTTCTGTATAAAGAAAAATTGGATAGAAAAGGGCTTTATCGAAGATTTGTGGGACTTGTTATGGAAAAACGAATGGAGACAGAAAGATGGAAACTATTGTGATGATTGGCGAACATTGGCAGGTGCTTACAACTCCGTTTTGCGAACAGGCAAGAATGCAAAGTATGGAAAGGTTCAACCTAAGAAAGAAGAAACTGTTGTGGAAAGAAAAAGGCTTCTTCCAAACTATATTTGCTATACAGATGGTAGCTGCGATAACTATTCCACCCATAAGGCAGGTGGTTCTGCGTATATTGTTGTGAATACATCTACAGGTGAACTTGAAAAGGTCAAGACACACCATTGCTTGCATACTACCAATAATAGAATGGAGATGTTAGCGATAATATCAGCCGTTAATTATTGCCCGAAAGGTTCTGTCATAGAGGTTCGAAGTGATTCCAAGTACGCATTAAAGATGTTCCGATATACAGATTGGGAAATAGGCGCAGATATAAAGAACACAGATTTAATCAAGTTGTATCGTAAGTGTGCAAAGGATAAGCTTGTTATTTTGACTTGGGTAAAGGGACATAATGGCGATGATTTGAACGAGCAAGCGGATTGCTTGGCTTTTGGTGCATATGAGAAAGCATTAAAAGAGAATGGCTTACCAATGGCTCCTGAGAAGTATCGTGCTATGAGACGAGGCAAGCAGACGGTGTTTGAAACAGATAATTAAAGATAAATTTGATTTATTATGAAAGAGTTAAGTTTTGATAAGCTATACGTAAAGTTTAGCAATTTATATTGTGAGTATCGTAGTAGAAAGCAATTCTTGAAGTGGTTGAAATCCTCAAAGAATCTTTCTGAAGAGTTGTTTGAAGTAACGCCAAGTGAAGGTGGTTCGTTTGACGTTGTGTTGTCTTTTGAAGAGATAAAGGATGTATTCCCGATTATGGAGAATTCATTGCCTAAGTACGAAAACGATATAAAGCAAGTTCTTTTGGCTATAAAGGAAATGGGACAGCTTGAAGTTGCAAAGATATGGCATGAGGATGATTGGGGTGATGGCTTTGTAGAGGATTTTTGTAAAACCCATGATATTTAATGAAGATACGGACGTTTGAACTTTGTGCCGGATATGACTCTCAACTGATGGCTTTAGAGCGGTTGAAGAAGAAATATTCTGATTTCGATTACGAGTGCATCGGATGGTCTGAGATAGAGCCAAATGCAATAGCTTTGCATAATGCTTGCTTTCCTAGTCTATCCGGCAAGAACTTTGGTGACATGACCAAGATAGATTGGAGCAAGGTAGCCGATTTTGACTTGCTGACATATTCAACACCTTGCCAGTCTGTTTCGCAAGCCGGAAAGCAGAAAGGAATAGAGGAGGGAAGCAATACACGTTCCTCTATCCTTTGGTTCACAAGAAACGCCATTATTACCAAGAGGCCGAAATACCTCTTGATGGAGAATGTAGAGGCTTTGGTTCAAACAAAGTTCATAGGGTTCTTTAACAAGTGGCGCAAGGAGTTAGAATCATATGGATATATCAACTTCGCTAAGGTGGTAAATGCAGCCGACTGCGGTGTTCCTCAGAACAGAAAGCGTGTATTCATGCTCTCTATACGAAACGATGGTGATAAGATAGATTATCATTTTCCGAGAAAGACAAAACTAGAGAAACACTTGGTTGATGTCTTGGAGGAAAATGTGGATGAGAAGTACTTTTTTAGTGATGACTTGCTATGTAAAGAGAAATTTGTATCGAATGAATGGAAAGAACCTATGAGTGCAGCTATAAGAACTCGTTCTGAGGGGAAGTGGATAAAAGGCGAAAAGCATAGTTCAAAGGTCGAACTTGGAAAGAACATAGCCAATACCATTACATCTGCGAGCAAGGACTCCTTGGTTGTGCTTGGAGAGACAAGGTTGCGCATTAGGCGTTTGACTCCGAGAGAACTCTTCCGCTTAATGAACGTTGACGAAGAATACATAGACAAGATGCTTGAAAGTGGAGTGTCGAAGTCAAGTCTTCAAAAGGCTGCTGGAAATTCGATTGTCGTAGCTTGCATGGAGAGGATATTCAAGGAACTTTGGTTTTCTGAGAGTAATGTTAAGGTCGCTGATGATGGTCAGCTATGCTTATTTTAAATATTGACGATATGATGTTTTTAAATATTAACGAGAAAAAGGAGAAAGCAAATGCTATCTCATACAAGATAGATGAGTACATCTGGGGACGAAAGGATTTTGTTACCGATTGCCCCTATGGTGAGAAAGGCAGATACACCAATGCAATTAATAAAGTTGGTGATTTGGGGTGTAATACTTGTGAATGGCAGGTAAGACATGACCCAAGTACGCAAGTTGTGATGTGCTCCCATCCAAAGGTGTAGAAGAGCGAGATTAATAAACTTTTTAAGGATATGTGATATGGATAAGGAGAAATTAAAGAATGATTACGAGAATGCTTGCAATGCTTACTTGAAGGCATTCTGTGAGAAGCATGAATTTTACGGATTAGATAATCCGGAGACATTTTGGATAGGTGACCAAGTTGGAGGAATAGCTAATTGTGGCGATTTGACTTTCGATATGGCTACTATTGTAACAGATATTGAAAAGGAAGCTCCCGAAGAAGAGTTGTTGAAGTGGTACGATTATACTATTGAAGCTAGAGAGTTCAATTTGCCTGTTCCAAACTTCGACCATTGGCTTATGGGGTGTCCTATAACACCAAGTAAATGGTTCGAGATTATGCGAGCAAAGCGCAAGGAATTTGAGGACTTGTTGAAACAAGAAAATGAAAGGTTGAAAAATGGAAAGAAGTAATCTTTTTAATCATTTGTTGAGGATATTTGATGAAGGTCTCAGTATGAAGACTACCGAACTTGAATATGGTACACTTGAAGTTACTGTAGAGAATCGAAGCCAAGACAAGAAAATCACATTCTTAGCAAAGGGTATGGAGGATGCCAATCAGAAAGCAGCGGAATGGCAGGTTGGACAAATGCTCTTGAATTGCGATGATTTCGAGGAGATTGTTATGTTCTTGGCTCAAAGAAAGAAACTTAAAAAGGAAATGTCAAATGGATAAGAATTTTAGAAGTTGTTTTTGTTGCGTCCATTTCTTGGAAATACAAAATACAAGTATAGGAAATGTTTTGAAATGCAAGAAAGGTAGCACTACGAAAGTACAAGGGAAGAGACTGACAGAAATTGCTGCAAGGTGCAAAAACTACAAAGCGTGTGGCACACGTTAAAGAACATGGTAAGACGAATTTAAGGATACAGGTGATAGTAGCAAGAGTGTTTGAGAAAGAGAAAAATGTAAAAACTTTAAAATAAATGGTAGAAATCATATTGAATAATTAAAATACATTAATAAAATAAAGAAACACATTAAAATGCTTGCATGTTTCAAATATTCTTTGTATCTTTGCATTGTAATTAAGAAATAAAGGTTATTAATTTGAAAAGGTGAGACACACCATAAAAACTGGGAATGATGACAAAAAAGGAAATAATAAAACAATGGTTGGATGAGTCGAAAGTGAGATATTGTGGAAAATCAAATTTCACGTTAGGTTATGGTGATGGCTGGGATTGGGTTAAAGATGTTCTACGACCAGCTATCACGAAGAACGCTATGTTTCTCAGATTCTTGGAGTATGGTTTCCGTGAGATAGAAGAGTTTTTGAAATCAAAAACCGGAAAACCGAGCGAAGAGGATTGTTCCTTGTATTCTGTTGGATATAAGGATGGAGTCAAGGATGCCATGATTGCAATTAAGAATAGATTTGAAAAATTAAAATAGGAGGTTTTAATGGATTTAGGAAAGGCGATTAAGACAATGAGGGTAAGCAAGGGCTTGACCCAACGACAACTTGGTAAGGCTATCGGTTGTAGCGAGACAAATATGTTGTTTATGGAGACCGGAAGAACGTTTCCACGTAAGAGTAAGATTGATGCAATATGCAAGGTATTGGAGATTCCGATGTCTTATTTGTTGATGTTCTCTATTACACCGGATGATATTCCGGAAGATAAGCAGAGTTTGTATACAAGCATCGTTGAGCCGATGCGTAACGAATTTATTAGGGAGTTGTTGCGATGAAGAGATGCTATTATTTTGTGGCTAAGTATGTCAAGAATGGCATAACACGTACATGTACAGGTACACAAGAGACGATTGATGGCTATTTTGATTTCGTCAGTGCTGGAAATTTTATAGCACAGAAACATAATGTTGATTCAAAAGACGTAATTGTAACTTTTTGGTCTGAGATTAATTCAGTAATGTTAGATAAATATAAAAAGCATTAGAAAGCATAAAAAATGGTTGAATTCGAGTATGAAGGCAGTATCATTTGGAAAAATTACGATTTCCATTTTATGCCTTGTGTAGGTGATAAAGTCGTGATTAACAATCTTACATACAAGATTAAGTCTCGTGTGTTCAAGTGCCAAGGAAAGACAGTTAAAGTTGTTTTAAAAAAGGTTGATAATGAAAATACGAATAGTTAAATATGTTTGTGCCGATGGAGTAGAAAGAGGTATCTTGGAGTACCGTAACCATTGGTGGGAGAAGTGGGAGCCATTGCATCAGGACGGAAAGCTGGCTTATGTTTCATATATGGGAACGAAACCATATAAGTCATTGCAGGAAGAGTGCTTTGATGTACTTGGATTGAATGAAGAACAGATAAAGGTGCGTGAACAGATGTCCCGTTATATCTTGGATGCAGAAGAGGTATATGTTGGTGCTAGAATAGGCAACGAATATCATATCGGCTATGATGTTGATAATGATGAGAGTCTTGAAACGCTTAGAAATTTGGAGGAATAGTTATGATCGGAAAGATTTTTTCGGTTAATACCGATATTGTATATCGTAGAGAGGAGAGTTTGAATCTCTTCGAAGGCAAGAAAAAACTTGATAAGGTGGTGTCTGGTCGGGTATTCAAGGAACAAATCAAGTTGCTTGGTTTTACCATCAGGACAAAGTATTTTTATCAGATTTGCTGTCCACAAGTCAATATGAATGATACCCATGAGGTTATTGTATTGAATAAGGTCGAGGATTTGGTAAGGACAGAGTGCTATAACAAGGTTGTTGAATATTCTAATAGAAAACATCATGCCTAGTGTTAATTGTTTCAGAAGAGTTCTGTTAGATGTCGGTGGCAAGAAGATAATTATCAGTGTGCCGCATGGAATGACCGAAACCGAAGTAAACAAGGTTATGATTGTTACTAGAGGTTATCTTCAGCAATATGTCTATGTTGAAATGGTGTTGGCAGAGTGCTTCATGCAGAAAATCGAAAAGAGTATTCTGAAGAAGAAATGCGTTAGGTTTGAAGTGAAGAAGAAGTGGGTGGACTGCAAGAAGAACCTTCGCAAGGCGATTAAGTATTATGACGCTTATGTTCCTAATGCAGATTTCAATAACGAATTCGCAATGACGTTCTATGACAAGATTAGTGAAGACTTGTACAAGTTGCGAGATAAGCTTGCGGTGAGGTTACAGAACTTAGGGATTGGTGAAAAATCGGGAGTTTATGCGAATGCAATCATCCTGTACAATCTGACCAACCTTTGTTTGGGAACTTACGAGAATATCATCCGTAAGCTGTATGAAGATTTGCATGTTAACTTAATGCAAGCGTTCAAGGATTTTGCTCCTATCTTGGCCTTTGAAAATTCTTATGACTTCATGGCATTGGTGATGGATAAGGATTTCAAAAGATTGGCTGACCATTTGATGACTAAAGAGATTCTTTCTTATTTCGATAAGGTGAGAAACGGTGTCTTCAACGAACAGACTTTGAATGCAGCCGCTGTAAATGCGACAGAAGACTTGAAAGACGATGAGAAGGATTTGCAGAAAACTTATATCGGAATTAGTGACTTTATGAAGAGTGACTATCCTTTGGAGAGTGTGACATCTAAGAAAGCAAGCTAATGAAAATCGAACCAAGTGAGTTCTTGCCTATAGGTAATGAATTTCAGAAAATCTTCGGAATAAGCTTTGGAAAATTCATTGATATGCGGTTTCTTTTAGCGAGAAAAGAGTTAGTCTTCAATCTGCTGAAGTTCACAGATTGGCTTGAAGAGTGCTATCCGGATGAGTGTTCCATTGATGGAGTGAGCTATAATGCTGTTGTCGAGCGAAAGTTTGGTAAGCGAGGTGTTAAAATGATTAAGAAGTTGATAGGATGAAGTACATGGGTAGTAAGGCTAGAATCGTGCATGAAATATTGCCGATTATGCTGGACAAGGAACATGATACGTTTGTAGATGCTTTCTGTGGTGGTTGTAGCGTTATTGAGAACGTTCCGGACACGTATCGCAGGATTGCCAACGATAAGAATAGGTATCTTATCGAAATGTGGAAGTATCTTCAGAATGATGGGTTTGTCTTCAACCATATTAGTAAGACGTTGTATAACTTTGCAAGAGACTGCTATCACGGAAAGAATAATTTCTTCACAGAAGCAGGTGTCGGACTAATTGGCTTTATGGCGAGCTTTAATGGTCGCTTCTTTGATGGTGGCTATAGCGGACATAATGTTGTCGGCAAGAACGGAAAGGCAAGAGATTACATAAGGGAGCAGATTGAAAACACAATGCGTGATATACCCCTTCTACAGGGTGTTGAGTTCTATAGCGGCAGTTATGATGAACTTGTGATACCGGATAGGAGTATAGTGTATTGCGATTTGCCTTACAAAGCTACGAAAAAGTATGATGTATCAAAGAATTTCGATTACGAAAGATTCTATATATGGTGCATGGAAATGGCTAGAAGAGGACATAAGGTCTTTATCAGCGAGTATCAGATGCCACAGGAGTTCAGATGTGTTTGGGAAAAGGAAGTAACAAACTCTCTTAACCCGAATATCACAAAGAGACCAGTCGAAAGGTTGTTTACTATTGATTAGAATTAGGATGAAAGAAACTTATTGCTTAGAAGATGTGCTTTACATACAAAGCGTTACTTCACGTTGGAGAATGGAGTAGTATCAGGAACAGAACTTGCACAGGAAGACTTTAATGTATTCCTTGGCCTTGCAAGTCGGCTTGGCTATAAGGTAGTGAAATTATGAAAAGGCGAGTAAACAAGGATTGTCCGTTCTCGGCAGAAGAATTGGATGAGTTCAGAGCTGCCTTGTATAATGTGAATACATCTTTTCACTGCTGTAATGCAGCTCCGGTAGATTGGGCGGCAGGATGGCAGCGGAATGATATAAGAAAGACGAGGTAGGATTGACATAAGTTACCAAATACCCACGTGTCAAAGCCGTGTGATGCCTTGCGTGGGGGCGGGATTGTAAACTTAGGAGTCACACGGCTTTATTTTGAAGTTTCATAACTACAAATAGCCTATCGCTAATGGTTGTTCCCCTGGGCAGGGAGATAGTTAATACCGCATCGTAAGATGTGAACACTTAAAATTTGCCGACAACCATTGGCACTTTAATTATAAAACAGGTGAAAGTTCTTGCCGATTTCCTTGCATATATGAAAGAAATTTCGTATCTTTGCAAGTGAATTTCGGTGAGACACACCTTTCAAAAACTGGTTAAAATTTAAGAATATGATTTCATACAAGTACAAGCTATATCGGACGAAGAAGACGAAGCATTTGGATAAGATGCTCCGTGAGGCTTGCTATGTTTGGAATCACGCTCTTGCCTTGCAGAAGAGATACTATAAGCTGTATCACAAGTACATTCCAAGATTTACTATGTATAAGCATTTCTCTAAGTGTTATAAACCAACATTGCTTAATTGTCAAACAGTTAGGGAGGTGTTGGATAGATTGGATATATCTTACAAGCGTTTCTTCAAGCATGATGCGAAGCGTCCACCAAAATTTAAGAAAGCAATAGAATTTGGTTCATTTGCCTTTCAACAAAATGGCTATTCCCTTAGTGGAAACGAGTTTGTGATAAACAAGATAAAGAAGTCATTTAAGTTCTCTCTGAGCCGTCCCTACGATGGCAAGGTCAAGAGGGTGTCGGTCAAGCGAAACAAGTTGGGCGAGTACTTTATCGTCCTTTGCTTAGACAAGCAAGCCGAGTCTTACGGAAAGTCACATGATGGTGCATCCGTGGGCATCGACTTTGGATTGAAGAAGTACATGACTTTGAGCGATGGGCGTGAGATTGATAATCCTCAGTTCCTTAAAACTGACTTGTTGGAGCTTAGACGCAGGTCTCGCAACCTCTCGAAGTGCAAGAAGGGCAGCAATAACCGCAAGCGCAAGAAGCTGGAGTTGGAGCGATTGTATCAAAACATCGTGAACAAGCGTTCCGATTTCCAGTGGAAGATGGCGCATGAGTTGTGCAAGCGTTATGACTTGATTTGCTTGGAGGATTTGAACTTGGAGGGAATGAAGCGTAATTGGGGACGCGAGATGTCTGACTTGGCCCATGGTGATTTTGTCTTGAAGTTGGAACACGTTGCGAAAAAATATGGCGTTCAGGTTCATAAGATTGACCGATTCTTCCCTTCGAGCCGCCTTTGTACTTGTGGTTATAAGAATGATAAGCTGTCATTGAGTGATAGGGTTTGGACTTGTCCTATTTGTGGTGCAGTTCATCCTAGAGACCTCTTTGCAGCTGAGAATATACTTCGGCAGGGCATTGCCGAATTGGGTAGTGGTAGTAAGCCGTCCGAGCAATCGCAAGGGTGCAGCCACGTTAGTCACCCAACAATTCCTTGCAAGTAGCGAGGGAGTATGTCATCAAACCAGGTCACTGGGGAGGTGTTGACACCAACAAGGGTTTAAATCCCTTGTCATCCACTAATTTTAAAAGGTAAAATCATGAATGAGTATTGTGAGAATTTGATTTCAAATGGAGTTCCTAGCTGGATAGTAGAGGAGGCTTATAAATTTACAATTGAGACTTTGAAATCAGCAGAAGGTTTGGTAGGAATTGATAAGGAAAATAGTGAGCTGTATAGAAATGTCATTATCGCAGCCTACATTGAGGGTGCTAGTGCTACATTGGTAAAAGTGCAAAAATATTATGGCGGTGAGGAACATAGTTAGACAATGGAACGAGGCAACTGAAGGACATTCGTACCGCTTCAAAGGTGGAGATATTTTTCTCCGGTTGGTTAAGGCTGAAGGTAGTTATGAATTGCGTAACCCTATAGGTTATGGTGTTCAAGTAGTCAAATGCAAAGACTTGGATGAAGCGGATGCAAAAGCCAAGGAAGTGCTAGAAGCGTTTTTTGAAGACAAAGTTAACATAAAAGTTATTTGATTATGGACTTAGAATTGTTGATTGATAAGATAGACTTTAATCAAGGTGCAAGACAGATAGCCAAGCAAGCCTTGGAAATGGGAATGAAATATCAAAAAGAAGGTGCTTGGCATTCTGTTGAAGAGGTGCCTGAGTATAACAGACGCATTGTCGGTCTGACCAAGGTTCGCAAGCGTTTCAAGCATCTGAATTTCTTAGGCGAGGAATGGTGGAATAGGTTCACGAAATCAAACGCCATCTATAAATGGGCTTATGTGGACGATTTAGTTTGATAGTAATCGTAGAAATCCATAATGCTATTTTGTTTTAAATGTTTACCCCATCACTATATATAATAATGTAGTGGTGGGGATTTTTGTGTTAACGTCAGTAAATTATCGGTGTTATATGTTATGATATATTAAAGAACAAAAGAAACACATTAAATAATTTGCACATTTCAAATATTCTTTGTATCTTTGTATTGTAATTAAGAAACAAGGTTACTAATTTTAAAAAGGTGAGACACACCACAAAAACTGTAATAAGAAAGTGGAAAAGAATAATGTTTATGTAGAGGTGTTGGCAAAGATTGCCAGCCTCATGGGTAGAACAAAGGAGTCTATCCAGATGTCGTCTTCAAATACTCATACGAGTATTACGATGTTTGCCGAAAATAATAGCAAGATTATTGGAAATTGGTATTTTGATGCTTCCGATAGCAAGGAGTTGGTGGATGCTACCTTCAATGGTCTGAAGGCTTTGGTTGAGTCTCTTGAGCACAATAAGAGCAATGACGGACAAGCAGCGTAAGTACATAGAAAGTCTTATCAAGAAAGTGTTTCGTAATGCAGATTCGCAGAGCGAAATACTTTCCAGATTGGATAGGGTTAAGATTTCAAGCCATCAAGCTTCAGTAATGATACATGCATTGAAGTTAGAGTGCAATATCGGTCGCTCCGTTCCGGCATATATGTTAATGGCAAACAATCTAAATTCAAAAATGGATGAGTTCTTTAGTATATTAGGGTACGATGAATGACGTATTCTTCAAGAAGAAAAGAAGTTGATATGAAAAAGGTAATTATGATAATAGCCGTTTCCGCCATTTTGGTAGGTTGCAAAGGTAAGGGTACAAGAGTCCAAATCTCGGATTCTGTTGACAAATTCAAGGTCGAGAAATTGTTTGTCGTGGATAGTATAACAGTATACAGGTTCTATGACCAAGGAAATGCTATCTATTTCACTAACCGGAAAGGTAGGGTAGATGCGACCCATTCCGAGTACAATCCGGTTACTCACACATACAATGACGAGGTTAACGAAACTTTATGTGAAGGAGACTGAAAAATGGAAAAGAGATTAACTAAGGAAGAGTTCCTTAAGGACTTATGGCATCCTGCTAGCGAAATGCCTGATAAAAATAGAACATGCTTGGTAAGAGTTGTTTATCATCCTAATCATGGGATGTTTCAAGATGAAGAAAGAATAGAACAATCATCTTTTCACGATTTTGGATGGTATGATTACGATTTCAAATATATTGGAACTAATTATGATATTATTAGCTGGCTCTATATTAGTGATTTACTTCCAAAGGAAGGAGGTGAACAATGACTAAATGGTACTCTGCAAAAGAAGCTCCAAACTACGAAGAATGGATTCTTACAGAATGGTATGATGGAGACGATGGAGGTCTTAAGTACGAAGCTGATTATCTTTACTCTTTTGTTTATTGGAAAGATTATGTAAGGAGAAACAACATCACAAAGTGGTGTTATATTAAAGATATAAAAGATTAGGTATATGAAAGTACTTAAGAAGATTTTTGGTGAGCATGTTTTCGATAATCGAAATAAAGGCTTGTAGTGTTAGTCCGAATTTAAAGAGGAGGTTTGATTATGAAATTATCTGAAATAGAATTAGATTTTTTGTATGAGAAATCTGCCGAGTTGTTTAGAGATAAAGTAAAACAACGAGGGGAAGATTATGAACATGATAATAGATGCGCTTGCCCTGAAGCAGTTCGCAGAACTCATCTACGAACTCTTGCAAGAGAATCTATAGAAGATGTTAAGATTTTAATTGAAGAACTACGTAATAATGGTTATGAAGCTTAATAAAATGGTTTTTGACGATAAGAAAATAGAAGAAGCTGCACGACTTGACGATAAAGAATACTACGATAGATTATCGGATAATGATAGATGCTTCTTCGAGTATGGTTTTAGACGTGGATATAATCGAGCTTTGAAGGATTTGTGGCATCCTGCTAGTGAGATACCAAGTGAAGGAAAACCTTTAATAGTAGAGTATAGTATTACAGATACTATTAAAGATTATGCATCATTAAAGAGGTTAAATAATAGTTATGTTTACTGGGATTGGGTTTCTTATTTTGAAAGCGCAAATATAACTCGGTGGCTCTATATTGATGATTTACTGCCAAAGGAAGGAGGTAATCAATGAAAACATTTATCTTTGATGTTATGCTCAACGGAAGATTTGTCTGCACGTTAAAGTATAAATATTGTGCGCTCTTCCCGATAGATTTTGAAGATTTAGAAAAGTTCGTCCTCCAAAAGAGACCTACTTTGAAAGGTTATGATTTTAGAATTATGTTTTAAGGAGTAAAGCGTATGTATTTTGAATATAGAATAGTCAAAATTGAGAAAGGTTTGTTTCTCATCGAGTATAAGACCGCTCCTTATGGAGTTTGGCATGAAGTAGATAAAAAGTTCAAAACTAAGCCAAAGGCAGAAGCTTGGGCTAGAAAGAACTTAGTTTAATGAAGTAAAGCGTATGAATGGATTGTTATCAATGATTGGTATGCAAACTGAATTGGAATACCAAATGGGTGATGATTTTCCTTTCGGTGTTCCACGTATCAGATTTAATGTTCCAAATGGCAACATTCCATCCGATAAGCAGAAGTGCCAGCCAAAGGCGCAGCATGAGTTCACCATCAAAGGTATTAAGATTATGGCAGCTTCAAAGAAAGATGCTATTAAGAAGTTTAATCATCGTAAAAAGTAAAGAGATATGTTATACGAAGCAAAACAAGGGACAAAGGCTTATAAATACATTAAGAGTATTCTCGATGCTGAATTTGAAGAGCATCAAGCATACATGAAACGAGTAGAAGAAGTCGTAGGCTTCGAGTTTGAGAAGTGGCAAGGTTATCAACCTAACCGCAGTCTGCTGCGAGAGTATCTGATAACCGCCATCTGGGTACCATCTGAGCGTTTCGATACATTGGATGAAAAGGCATGGAGAAAGATAGATAGCCGAATGTTTGAGGATGGTCATTACGTAGCAATAAAGCCCAACAAGCGTTGCAAGCATGGTAAGGCTATCGCTGCCGTTCTTGCCTCCTACAAGGCTGTCACCAGCCATTTCGATATATTGAAGGAGTTGAGCCTAGGGGGTTCTCAAGGTAACTCTATCTCCATCACTCAGCTTCTCCGCTGCAAAGACCGCATTTTTGCCTTCTTCGATGATGGCATCCGAGCAGAGAAATGCAACTCCGATTTCACGGAAATCACGATTGGTGAATATGAGGATCTTATTAATAGCAAAGATTAAAGCGTATGGCACAGAAATATATTGAAGATGACTTTGTGATGACAAGAACAGAGCCAAACAACTTTACACCAAATGGTGTTGTTTGTAAGTTTGTTGACTATGAAACAATAGACAAAGTGTTATTAAGAACGATTAATGGCATTGATGGATTTATTGTAGAAAAAGGTCAGTTTGTTCCTATTCCTCTTACCCCATCCATTCTAGAGAAGAATGGATGGGAACATAAGGACGATATATATTTCAAGGAATTTCCACACCGAAAGCTTGTAATCATGGATGAGAATGCATATATAATCAATGAATGTTGTTCGATGTTTCTTTGTCCAGCCAAGTTTGTTCCACAACTCCAGCACCTTCTCTTCGGTCTTGGTCTTAATCACAAAATGGAGGTGTAGGTATGGATGCAATGTTTCAAGTTTGTAAATATTGCAAGCATGCAAAACCAACTGAAACAGATTTACTTTATTGTGAGATTTGGAAACGGAAGGTATGTGAGCATGAAAGTTGTGACGGATATTCTGAAAACTATTTTGAATAAGTTTATAACGCCTTCAGACATAAATAAATAGTAATATGAATGCAACAGAAGCAAAGAAGACGCTATTTGAGATTAGAAAAAATCTTATTGACGATAAGCAGAAGCATGCTATTTGGTTAGCAATCAAAGCTATTGATTATTGTATAAGATTGAGGAAAGGATATTAACAGATAGTAATATGAAAGCAAGTGAGTTGATAGAGCATTTAAAATCTTACATTGACATCACGGGTGGAGATTGTGAAGTACTTGTATTTGATAAAGCAGATATTTCTTGTGATATTAAGAATACTTCTACAGATGGTGATTATATATTTCTACACATCATCTGATAAATATACAACGAAGACACCAGAGTAAATAACTATCCCTTATGGGATATAAATATAAGTAATATGGTAGTATTGTTAACGATTTTAGGAACTATCTTTCTGATAGTTAGTGCAATATTTTGGTCAGAAACGCCAAAGTTGAGAACAGTAAGTATTGTAATTGCGACAGTGGCAGCAATACTTATGACCTTATGTTATGTAGGCTCTGTGCTTGCACAATATATGATAGAATTTACGAAATAATTAACTAACCATCCTGCAAGGGATATAAATAGAAGAGAATATGAAGGAATTAAGAAAGAAAACATTTAAGAATGGTGTCGTGTATTGCCTTCAATTAGAAGATGGTTTCCTTGTTGAAACGACAGATACATTCTTGCCTTATTACACCAAAGATGCAATAGGCAGACATCAGAATAAGCTCGACAACAATGAGCTTGGCGACCGCACGGAACGTTGGATGATAGGAGTATCTACAATGAGTGGGTGTCCAGTAAGATGCAAGTTCTGTGCTACAGGCAACATGAAACGTTATCGCAATCTTACGGCAGAAGAAATTGTTGAACAGGTTGAATTTGCCATCAACAAGGCAGGTGCTGACCCAAGCAAAGCAAAAGAGTTTAAGATTAACTATACTCGTATGGGCGAGCCATTCCTCAATATTGATGCAGTCAAGGATGCTATCCGCATTATTACTGAGAAATACCCAAATACTCATCATTACGTATCAACGATTGGCATTAAGGGAAGCGATTTCTCTTTCATTAAGGGAAATATTACGTTACAGATTAGCTTACATTCATTTGATGATGACAAGCGTAATTGGTTGATTCCTTACAAGAACAAGATGACTATTCAAGAGTTAGGTCAGATTCGCACAGAAAGCAATCTGAAGACTACAATCAATCTTACACTTGTTGACACTTCCGATTTTGATGCAGAAAAGCTGAAAAAATGGTTTGATAAGGAGCATTTCTTCGTGAAGTTGTCTCCTATTAATGTGAATAACATATCAGAGAAAAATCACCTCGGCAATGGTGTTGTAGAAGGAATTAATTTAGTATGAAAAAGGGTATTTTCAGATATAGAATTATCACAAATCTGAATTGCAACATGAACGAAAGTACAGGAGTAAACGGAAATTGTTACTTCTGCTACCAAAAGTTTAAGTCACCATTGCGACTGGATTGTGATAAGATGGAGGAAACTTTGAAGAAGGTTGGTGTTCTGAAAAGAGCAACTATCATGGGAGGCGAAAGCTTGCTCAATCCAGATTTGGTAAAGATTGTAAAGATAGTCAGCAACTATACATCTGATGGTATCTGTCTTGTTACAAATGGAATACTGCTTAATGAGGACATCATCGTTGCATTGAAAGATGCCGGATTAACTGAGGTTGCTATCAGCGTGTCTTCTATCGAACAGTACGAAAGACGTAGAGATATGGCACTTCTGTGTAAGGAGATTATTCCAAACACAAGAATAAACATTCCTAAGTGCAAGGAAAGTTTGAATCCACAACTACTGAAAACAATACTATCAGATGGTTTCTATAGCATTGTATGCGAAGATTTACAGGCAAGGTATGGTGAGATAAGACTCCCAGATGGTTCTGTAAAGGTTGGTGATGACGGATATGGATTCTATGATTACAAGTGGAATGGACATACATTTGGAGTATTTGGCAATTATGGGAAGTACAACAGAAGCGATATTATCATAACTCCTCTTGGAAATTTCTGTGATTGGGAAAAGTATTGCAAGGCCGTTAAGAACAATGAGCTTGTAAGAAGAAATAATCATATTGATGATGACAAAATTGTGCATTGATTTCGGAAGTGGCTATAATCCAAAGGCTGGATATAAAACTTGCGATATAACAACCTTTCCACAATTGGATTTTCAGTATGATGGGAAAGATGAGATTGTCGGTCTTAGAGAAAAATCAGTAGATGTATTTTATCTAAGAAACGTTGTTCATCATATCCCAGATTTACAGAGAACTTTTATAACCTTGAAGAAGTATCTGAAGGTAGGTGGGAAGCTAGTTATCATTGATTGCAATAAAGGTCATTATAAGACAAATGTATTTCTTGACAATTTATGGTATAGATTTGTTGGCAATAACAACGAAATCTTTATCAGTAAACAGTATAGAGATTACATTAACGTTTTGATAAAGTTAGGTTTTAAGCAATTATATTATAAATCATTTAAAGAAAAGGAGATTACTAAGTATGAATGCAATTAAGAATCAATTGGAAAAGATGGGCTACGATTATGCAGTAGCAATCGCAACAAAGGCTGAAATTGAGAATGGAGCTGCTTGTGGTCAGCTCGCTATTATTTGTGAGTAAGTAATTAACCACCCTCTCCTTGGCAACAGGGAGAGGGTAAAAAGAAGAGAATATGGACTTAGTAATTACAATATTAGGTTGGATTGCATTAGGTGTTATATCTGCTTATCTGTTAGCAATAGTAGGTAAAATAATCTTTGATGCTGCAACCGCTGATTATAAGTTATACAAGCATGTAAGATTGTGTCGCAAGAGATTGCTAAGACAGCGATATGAAGATTATGCTTGGCTATTATTCCAGTTAGAGAAAGATACGGAAGTTTTCAATCTTACTCATAATACAAGAGATTGGACTTTTGAAGATTGGAGAGAATTTTATCTTAAAAAAGCTAAGGAGGATAAGCTATGACTATAACAATACCAATGTGGCTACTATATGTCGTAGGAGGCATTGTAGCAATCGTATTATTATTTTGTTCGTATGTTGGAATAATTTTTCTGTGGGGTTTTTATGACCCTTTTAAAAAATTTAGAAAATGAACAAAGATAAAGCAATAGTTCACATTAATAATGTTTCCAAGATGATTGGCTCAAAAAGAATAAAATTAAGTGAAGGCACTACAATTTATATTCAAAACGAGTTAGTCTTGGCACTTAAAGAGTTGGAGATTAAAGTTTGATGAAGAAAATTTATATGATTATAAGAATTTTAACTTGTAAGAAAGTTATTCTTATCTCAGAGTTAAGTAAAAATTCCTATAAAGTATCCTTTGGTGGTTTATATGAGATTGAAGCAACTAGGGTTCTTAGAAATATTATTTTAACAAGGAATAGTATGGATAAAGAATTTATAAAAGGTCAGCTTAAAAGTGCTTTGTTTTGGCTCAATACGTCAAATACAAAGAAGAACATCTTGCATGCTAAAGATAGTATAAATATGGCAATTAAAGAGTTGGAGGACTAATATGACAAAGCAAGAAGCAATGGCTTTCGCTATCAGCGTAGGAAAGCCGATAAGGCACAACTCATTCTCAAAAGGTGAGTTTGTTCGATATGAAGGAAAGGAGTTAGTTGATGAAGAAGGAACTATCCTTCCTCAACAAGAGTTTTGGGCTATCCGTTCAGGTGGCTCTTGGGAGAATGGATGGGAAGAATATAATGATAATTGATTATGACAAGAGAAGAATTACAAAATAAACATGGCGATGCTATCTGTGAGTATTGTAACAAGAACATTATCTCAGAATATAACATCGGCATAGGTTGGCTTTGCGAAGGTCAGTATTGTGAGGAAGCACAAGATGGCTACGCAGCAGAAAATAACATAGAGTTGGAGGATTGATTATGATACAAAAACAGACATGGAAGGATGAAATCAGAATTTTAATAACTGATGAAGAAAATCATGGCTCTGTTCAAATATCCATTCCATTATATGTTAGTGATATTTTCGGCAAGGCTGATGCTCTAATATACGCTCTTTGGGTTGATGTTGTTTATAGAAGAAATGGTGTTGCACAACGCCTGTTACAACTCGCAGAACAACAGGCTAAGTTAAATGGGGTGAAGACAATCGGATTGGAATTTGATAAAGATGAATCTGATAGATTTGTTCTAGATTGGTATCTCCGTAGTGGTTATAAATCATTTGATAAGAAAAGTAATTTATTAATTAAAAAAATATAGTATTAGTTATGTCATGGTTAGCAGTAGATAAAGGTGGCTGTGAACATATTTTTGCAGAAAAACCTTGCAGAAATGAAAGTAATACATTATGGATTTGCTCTGTCTTATATTTATATGGGCAGAGGTACGCAAATACCGGTTGCTGTTACCTTCCTAAAGGAAGCATTAAGAAGCTCATCGGAAAAGAATTGTCTTGGAAAGATGAGCCTGTCGAACTTAAAGAAGATTGATATGGAAGAATTATTAAAGGCATTATTGGATGTATATATTCCTGTATTAAATGCTAATTGCAAGAAAACGTTTGCATTCTTAGATGAATACGTTCCTCCACCTACAAGGAAGGAAAGACGTAAACGTGAAAGAGAACTTAAAAAGAAGTTTCCTCTCGATTTGACAAAGTTTATAGAATCACATAGAACTTAAAGAAGAATAGTTATGGAAACATATAGAATAGTAGATATGTATCGTAAAAGCAAGGCTGTTAAAGGCATACATTACGATTCTCAGGATAATCCAATCCTTGCTTATCGTGTAGATAAGAGACATTCATTGTTATTTGGACTTATCCATTATTGGGACTATGGCGCATATAACCTTTGCCCAGACTATTTGTTTTCTTCGATAGATAAAGCTGAAGAAGCTATATTGAAGGTTGATAAAAGTAGAAGAGTAACAATTATTTTATATAAGTAGCTTATGAAAATTAAAGATATTAAGTTCAAGGCTAAACGTCTTGACGGAAAAGGATGGGTTTGCGGATATTTCTACGAAGAGAATGGTAATACATACATCATTGAGAATCGTCAGAAAGAAAGCAAGTTAAACAGAAATCCCACTTATCAGGTTGACCCTTCTACCGTCTGCCAGTTCACAGGGTTGAAAGATAGTGAGGGAAAGGAGATTTGGGAAGGTGATATTCTTCGGGATGTATATTTTGGTCATTTTAAGCACTTTGTTATTTTTGCTAACGGCACATTCTTGGCACAAAAGGAAGGTCAATATATAGGTATTCCTCTTAACAAATGTGTAGATAATTTTGGCAATGTAACTTGCGCAAAAGTTGTCGGCAACAAATTCGATAAAAAGAAGTAGCGTATGAATATAGGAATTTTATATCTTTGTATGAGTTTTATCTACATCCTGCTTATTTGCTTGGATGGAGAAGATGTAAAACCGAAATGGAAACAATGGCTAGCTGACAAACTAGGCATCAAGCCAAAGATAGAGGTTAGATACATAAAGCCACAAGTCGTTAAGCTTCATTCAAGAGTTACAATGTCGAATTTTGAAATGCAATACTATTGCCGTGACAAATCTGGCATGGAGCAATTGAAGAGAAGAGCAATAGAAAGTGTGTACGATGAAATTCTTAAGGGAATGAAGGCAAACGAATTGGTTTCCATTTCGCAATATAATGACATTTATAGTAATAACACTATTTATGAGGGGACATGTGAAATTTATAAAAACAAGTAGTATATGAAGATAAGACAAGCTAAGAAAATCTTGAATATGATGGCGAAAGGAACGGACACACGTTACTTCGATTCAAAATATACATTCAAGAAAGAGAGTAGATTCATTCCTAGATTAAAGAATCTCTATCAGAAAGCAACTATCAGATGGAATAAGGTAAATATGCCGAGTGCCAACGTTAGTTTGTTTCGTTCAATTTTGAGAACTTCAAAGGAATGCAGTCGTTGTAAACATTTCAATGGTATGCTTGCAGGAAGATGTACTAAACTACATAAGTATGTTGAAAGCAGCGATTGGTGTCATGGAACGTTTTTTCATAGAAAGTGAGGTTGATATGAAAATAAGACAAGCTAAGAAGATAATGAAGCAAGTCTATAAGACTAGATATTGGGCATATAGGCAAGGCTATTATTGTGGCAAGAAGGATGCAGGAAAGCTAGCTGGAGACCATCGTTTGTTAAAGGCTATGCGTCTTACAAAGAAGTGGAAAAGCCGCAAGATACGAAACGAAGCGAATAAAATGTTGAAGAAAAATCCGTTAAAACCGAGGGATCTTCAACGTAGTGCTTTAAGATTAATGAGATATGGATGTAGCAAAGCTTAATCAGGAAATTTTAGGCGTAGATTTGGAATACAAAAACGTCTATATTGATGCGGAGAACACAAGAATGATACGTGCCAAATTACCTGATGGGTATTGCGATTTGGTTCGCACAGATGTGTGGAATGGTCGTGTGAATCATCCGGAAGAGCATGATATTGTAAAATATACGGCAATCTCTTGGTATAGAGAAGAATTTGTCGGTGGAGTTGATTTAGGTCGCAACTATATGCATGCTAAATATAAGTTCTTCGAGTTGGTTGTGAATAAAAAATATATTTTGGAAATGAAACATAAGAAAAATGAAAATGCTAGATAATAAGTTAATCATAGATATTCCTAAAGGAATGGAAGTGGATATTGAAAAAAGTGACTTGAAAGCGGGCATTATAGCATTCAAGAAGAGACCCTTCAGCTATGAGGATGTTATATCTACTTTAATAGACCGTGGTCTTAGTCCTGTCGTTGCTAATGTTACTAATAGTAATGTAGAGAAAATTGTTGCATTGGATAAGTTAATGGATATAGCTAAATGTTATAATGGAGATTGGAAACCGGATTGGAATTCTAAAGAATGCAAGCATAATATCATGCGAACCAGCGAATACGGTATTACTTCTAGTAGTGTTTATAACGAAGGTGCTATTTACTTCAAGAACAAAGAAGATGCCCAAGCCGTTATTGATAATCCGAATTTCAGAAGCATTCTTGATGCAATCTATAAGGACTAAGGCTTATGAAGGAAATGTTCTTTAAAAGTGTAAAGTTCCGTGAAGTTCAGCATTTGGCATTCTCGGATGAATATATAACTGCATACGTATCGGTGAACCATGTTCCTAAGATACACCTAAGTGTAAATACACCTCGTGATGAATATGGGTTTGCGAAAGGTAAATCAAAGCGTTACTTTAGAGTGGGGTTTGGAAAATGGCTCACCGAACGAGTGTTTGTTAAGAAATATTTTAGTGAAGAATAAATGAATATAAAAAAGTCAGATATGGGAAATAAGATTAATGTAGCGGAAATCCTAAAGGATAAGCCGCAAGGAACTAAGTTGTACGACTTATTACGCAATATAGACGTAGAGTTAGATAAAGTCAACACAACAGACGTTGGTACTTATATAGAATGTACATCAACTAATGAAGTAGGCAGTACTCTTTTGTTTGATTATTCAAAACTAGGTACAGAAAAATGCTGGCTTGCAGGCTTACGGATTCTCCTTCCTTCTAAGAATATGCGTGACTGGGGCAAGTTCGCCTGGAAGAAAGGCGATGTGCTTATCAATAGTTGTGGATTTCAGTGCATTTTCAAAGAATGGGCATCTGATGATTATACAAAGTTCAACGGATGCTATTCTAATAGCAGGGATGGTTACGAAGACGTATCAAATGCAGAAACAGCTAAGTTTGACAAGTTAGAACACAATATTGCCTATGGATATGTCAGAGAGATTGAAAGAAAATTAGGTGGCATACTAAACCTTGAGACTTTGGAGATTGAGAAGACTCAGCCAGAGTTCAAGGATGGGGATATAGCTTTTGCCGACTATGGTAATAGACAAGATGTATTTATAGTATCAGATAAAACTGATTTATCAGAAGGTTATAGCTCATTTATTTCTTTAGATTTAAGTAGTCTAACTTTGAGTATGGGCTATAGAACTTGTTTCTTTAAGAAAGACCTTTGTAAACTTCGCCTTGCCACTGACTCAGAGAAAAAACAGCTATTCTCAGCTCTCGAAAAGGAAGGCAAGGTTTGGGATGCTGAGAAGAAAATGATTGTGAACTTGAAGCCAAAGGTAGAGCTGAAACCATTCGATAATGTGTTGGTTAGACATCAAAAAACTGAGGAATGGCGTGCAAATATATTTAGCCATACAGATAAGACAGATGAATATCTTGACTATGTATGTGTTAATGGTAGATGGGAGTTCTGCATCCCTTACGAAGGCAACGAATCATTGTTAGGTACAACTAAAGATGTGGAGGTAAGTTATGGACGAAGCTTTTAAGAAAGAACTTATAGAGCATTGTAAAAGGCAAATGCAACGCTTTGAGAGAATGGGAAGAACAGATTCTTTCGCATATAAAGAACATGCTGTTTTACTTAGTTTTCTTGAACGTCCATATTTACCTTTTTAATATAGTAATAGTTATGATAGACATAAAGAAGAAAATCCAAGCCGCCAGAGATTACGCAAGCAAAAGCTATCGTGTAATCAGAAAGGTTAGCAAAAACGGCTTTATTGTTCAAAGAGATAAAAATGCCGATAAGCATTTCTTGGATGGCATTGATTGGGCAGAGAAAGAGATATTCAAAGATTTGATTCATAATGCTAACGAAGTTCCTCAAATTGGCAGAGGAAGGATTCTTGCATACTCAAGAGACTGCGGTTATAGAAATCTTTACAACCTATACGATATGATGTACAAGACTGATTGCGGCACATATCAAGAAATGTGGGAATTAGAAGTTAAAGCTTATGGTTTGGATGGTTGGATATACGCAGATGAATTGTTTGACTTAATTATCAAAGGAGGTGAATGCAAATGACCGATGCAGAATTTAATAAGTTTGTGCTTATACTAGAGAATGAAGCGTTTCGGTTTGCAAGAAGTCAAAACGTATTTAAGGAACATCGAGTAGTGATAGAACAGTCTTTCAAGATAGGAGGGATGTTCATTCTTCGAGAGTTGGAAAAGTATTTTAATCAAAAGAAGTAAGCGTATGATATTATATGAGAATCAATGTTTTGAGCTTTTAAAAGCTTTGTGTTATAGTGTCCCACAGAATCCAAATGTCGGTAGGTTTGAGATTGCAAACGTGATACTTGACACATTACAAAAAATAAAAGATGCGGATTAACAGCTTTCGGGCACAAATTTAAAGATAATGACAAAGGAAGAAATATTGGAAAAGGCATCCGATTTTGAGGATGAAGATGAGTTTGTGAAGTGTAATAGATTGCCGTTCACTGAAGAATTGTGGCTTTTACATCAGCTAGTGTATATCGGCTTGTCTTGTACCTATACAGGTCGTGGTTATATAATTGAAAAACTTAAAGATTAGTAAATGGAAGCGAATGATTATTTGAAGGCTATGCAAGCTATGGACGAATTGGATAGACTTGTAACTAGTGTTTATCCGGATAAGTTCAAGTTGGTCTGCAAGAAGCATGGAATAGATGAATGCGAGGCGATGAACATGTATTCGTACTTGCAAAAGATGCATAAAGGTCAGTCTTGGTTAGTTAGATACAAGCCATTGGAATATCTAGAGCGTGTGTTAACACTAGCCAAAGAAGCTTATGCGTCTTACATGAACAACGGCTTGATTCTAAGTATGGTCAATTTTGGTGATAAGTATACAAGAATACTTGTAATATTTGAGAAAGATGGCGTAAGAAGCCAACAAGAATTTGACCTTAGAGAGCAAAGAACATATGTTGATATAGCGGACTTTATTGGAAATGGTTACTCCATCGTATCTGTTATCCATCAGTCTGACAATGTTGATAGCGAAAAGTTTGTTGGAGAAAAGGATGAACGAAGTCATAGTATTCCTATTTACGATGGTGATGTAATGCTTTGTTACGTGAATAAACCGGAATTTTGGAGTTCAGATTGGCGTAATAGCGGACTTTATATTTGTGAGAGCGGCTCATATCATAGATTGCTATACACCCCGAATAAGGGGTACGTAAGACATGGAGAGCCTGATGTAGATGAAGACTTCACACTTGATATTGGGGAAGAATCCTTCAGTAGTTATGTTATGACTTTAACCCAGTCTTGGTATAAGTTGGGTAATGTTCATGCAGGTATAGGCTTTTTGAAGGAGAAAGAATAGAAGAGTTAAAGGAGAAGAATATCATTTCCCCTCCTTTGCCTTAATCTCCAACTCGATAGGCTTGCCGCAATGAGGGCAGATGATAGCCGGATGTGATAAGGTTTCACCATCAATAGCAAGAAAACTAGATGGCGAACAACCACAAATATTGGCTATTTGCTCTACTTTTGCAAACGAGATAGAACCATTATTGATTTGTTGTGATAATGCCGATTGGGTTATACCTAACTTTTCGGCTACAGATGAAATGGTTTGTCCATGACTTCTAATTATTTTCTTTAAGTCCATACCTTATTATATATAAGTGAATACTAATATTTATTTTGCTGCAAAGATAGCTTATTTCTTTTATACTACCAAAGAAAAATAGTTAAATATTAGAAACGGCTAATAAATAGCAAATAAATGTTTAGAAAAGCCTTATATGTGTTAAATAAGTGTTAATATTAGAAAATACTTATAGAAATGTTTGGTAGTATTAGAAAAAACTACTATCTTTGCAATGTCTTTAAGAGATAAAGGCTTTAAAGTTTAACTATTAATTGCTGTTATGCAGCCGAGTCGGCACTCGTAAAACGGTATAGTGATTATGGCTACTACATTAAGAAATACATTGAGTGAGGTAATGAAGCTTGCTTGGCAGTTCATCAAGAAGAACGGCTATACAATGAGCGAGGCTTTAAAGGTTGCTTGGATGAACATCAAGCTGAAGGGTCAGATGAAGAAGCGCATCGTGAAGTTCTACTTTCAGAAGGTTGATGGCAGCTTGCGTGAGGCATTCGGCACATTGAGCGAGAAGGTTATCCCAGCTACACAGGGTGCAGGTCGCAAGATGAATGACACTTGTCAAGTGTACTTCGATACCGAGAAAGAAGAATGGCGTTGCTTCAAGAAGGCAAACCTTATGAGAGTTGCATAACAGATTTCTAACGATTTAAAAAGAAACTAGATATGAGCGCAAAGATTATCGTGATGCAAGGCAACATGGTTGCAACCATCGAAGAGACGAACAAGGACGCATTTATCAAGCGTGGTGAGTATAAAGAGACCGAGCTGGACAGACATAAGCGTGAGGTCGATTTCTTGATTACAAGCATCGCAAACCGCTACGAAGTGACATTCAATCACAAGGTAGAGCTGAAGGAAAGCCGAAGCATCAAGAAAAGCGAATATTTCGATAACATCTACTACGTTACCGAGAACGCATTGAACAAGCTGAAAAAGCAATACTCATACGAGTGTGACTTGTAATAGATTTCGTGAGGCACACGCTAAACTGCACCGGACTTTGAACATTAAACATTTAAGAGATATGGATAAGAATTTGATGGATGCTCTTTACGTTGAGCATGATGGCAAGATTGGCGTTTTAAGCTCAGATGAACGCAGGGTGGTATCACAAGTTATCGGCACGGATTTGACGCTTGTGTACGACAAGAAAGAGGGTAATACGTACCTTTTGATACCACTAACCCGAAACCATAAGTTCGAATGCAAAAGTAGCCACATTATCGTGGATGGCAAGCGGTTCGATTCTGACATCTTTTTCCGCAAGGATGCTTGCCAATGGATTGAGATTGACAAAGAAACGTTATCTAAGGTAGCGTAAGAAATAATGATGTTTAAGCTATGAAAGTATATGTAGTAATTTCTTCATACCAACATGGATTGGGTGAAGCAGTGGAGGTTGATGCAGAAGTCTTCTCTACCATAGATAAGGCAAGAAAAGCGATAAGACACAAAGGGATGAACACTTTGGAGAATTACAAGCGAGTTTTGAATTGCGATGATTATCTATACAATATCTCAGATTCTTTCTTTCATATCTCAGACAGCGAAGGAGAGACGTGGGATAATTTCGATGTTGTAGAACGAGAAGTAAAGTAATAAGACTATGGATATTAAGATTATCAAAGACATCTTAGATGATGCAAAGGAGTGCGGTTGCATTGCAGGTATTTCACTCTCTAATGGGCAGTTAACTCATGCAAACTTTAGCAAATCAAAGTTATTTGATTTTACTGCCGATGTTCTTTATAACAAAAAAAAGCATTTGATAACTATACTTGGTGAGAACGGAAACAGAGATTACATTGATAGTGACTCTATCATACGTATCTTTATTAGAGAAGGTGTTTAACAATTAATTATAGGAGAATATGGATGCAGGTCATGTGAATGTGATATTAGGCGAAGCCGAGGACAAAGGTCTTAGAGGAAGTATCAACTTGGTAGGTGGAGCAAAATTAAGTTTCGACTTCAATGGTATTGGTATTGAAACATCTTTCAATTGCAATACAAAGAACAGAACACTTATGATTGGAAGTGGAAGTACAGTAGTGTTTACACGTAAATATATTGATTGTAGCTCTATCCAGTATATTGAAGTGTTTGAACGTACAAAATAATTATAGGAGACAAGAATATGAATATACTAGACTATTATGAGGTTGTCACCTCAAAGATTTTCAAGTTGGAAAGCATGAACGAGGGGCTTGTATTGATAGCACCGGAGCAGGAGGTAGATGGAGTCCGTTCCTTGATGGTGGGATTATATGTTCCTGAGCATGAACGATACAAGATGTACACTTTCCGTTCCTCTATGAACGAGGGCGAACTTGGCGACAAGTACAAGGCGATGGTCGGCTCAATGGATGTGCTTAAACCGGATTGGGACAGAATCAGAAAGAAAAGACGGAAGAGGATCTAACCTCTTACCGCCTTTAGGATGCAAGCTATTTCAAGATTATTTTTAGAAAATATGAAAATAAATTAGAGTTTTCTTGCATTTTTCAAAGGTTTTTATTACCTTTGCGAATGTAAACAACAAAACAATGAGCTTATGAAAGTATTATCAATTCGCCAGCCGTATGCTTGGTTAATCGCTATCGGCTGCAAGACCATTGAAAACAGAACCTGGAATAGAAAGTTCCGTGGTCGTTTCCTTATTCATGCTAGCCAAGCCAAACCTGAAAAACTTGACGGATGGCAGGAGAGCGCAATGAAGAAATATTGCCAAGAGCATGGTATTGTTATTCCAGACTTCAAAGATTTACCAACGTCAGCCATTATCGGCAGTGTAGAATTGGATGATATTCAATTTCATGAGGCTTATCCGGATGCGTTTGCTGAAGATTTCCAATATCATTGGTTCTTGAAGAATGCTAAATTGTTCGATGAGCCGATTAGAAACGTCAAAGGCAAGTTATTCCTCTGGGATTATGAGTACAATGAAGCCGAAAAGTAAAATAACAATACTTATGTAATAAAAATACAAGTCGTTGGAAATTAGCGCAAAAGTGTTTGTTCTCCGATGGGTTAGATAAGAAGTAAATGTAAAAATAAAGAAAGCCTCAACCTCTAACGAGATTGGGGCTTTTACAGTTGTCCTAGTGTGTCTCACCATTATTATTTCGTTCAATCAAAGGTAAGATACCTTTCTCCTTTAGGAACTCATAGAGAAAGAAACGCCCTTTTTGAGTCCATTTCGTGTTGTATTTGATGGTTTGTTTTCCATCATTATGCGTAATGGTCACTGGCTCGCTATTCACATATCCCTTATCCAAATATTGGCGGTACAAGACCCATTGGTCAGAAACCTTGTGCTGGATACCATGCTCATGCAACAATTTGTTGAATGCTTGCGGACTCATTCCGTAATCCTGCGCCATTGATGTAATCACGCTTGTGCTCTTGTTCTTCATCATCACATCGAAGTAAGTAGTCTTAGGCTTCATTGTTGTAATCTGTGCGCTCAGTCCGACAATCTCCTGCGATGCCTTGGCAAGTTCCTCTTTCTGCTGTTTGTTTTCCAAGGTCAACACTTGGTTCTTCTCGAACTGGTCAGCCCAAGCTCTTGCTGCAATAGCCGGATTGGTGAAATCGGGCAATGATGGAACACTCTGCATTCTTGCTCGCTTTTCCATTTCTATGAAGTAGCGTCTAGCTTGCTTGCCTTTCTCGCATTGGGACATCATCGAAATCTCCTTTGCGGCATCAACGGATAAGGCGTACTCGGATGTTGGTCTGCCACCAAATAGGTTTTCCCCCTTTTGGGTGAAAACCTCAAAGTCTTGATTTTCAACCAAATCACAGCGTTCAATCTGCTTCTTTATCCAAGAAGAGAAATCTTTACCTATACCCAAGAACTGATGTAATCCTCTTGCATTGACAGCTTGTTTGCCATCACGTTCTTCTACCTTAATGAGTTCAAAGCCTTCGACCTTAATTTCCTCACTCTGATTTACAAATGCTCCCAGCATGGGTGCATCATTCAAATTCTTTTCTAAAAAATCTTTCATTTCTTAATTTGTTAATAATTATATTTGGCTGTGGTGGAAACGAAAAGCCCCATCCGCTAAAGTCACGAGTGCGGACAGGGCTTGTGTCATTCATCCACTATTGTAGAGCGATGGACGGAATGACAATACTCCACGCTTGGAGCAAATGAAAATATTTAATTTTAAATTTTAAAAATATAATCTATATCCTCATTAGCCGTGCTCGTGACTTCACAACCTTGTTATTTTCGGCTGCAAAGTTAATGCTATTTTCTTTAACTTGCAAACGCTTTAGTGTTTTATTTAAAACGTTAACGTTTGTTTTGCTTTGGAGGACTTCTGCCCTCGCCAGCACGACCAACTCTTGTGGCACGTTGCTGCACATTACTTCTTCTTTCCATTGCTCACGGAATTTAATTGTTAAACATCAAAGATAATGTGCAGTTTATGGTGTGCCTCACCTTATATATTGTTACGCTACCATTGATAGCATTTCTTTAGATTGCATCTGAATCCATTGGCAAGCATACTTTCTAAAATAGATGTCTGAATCAAACCTCTTACCATCCACGATAATGTAATTACCCTTACACTCAAAATTGTGGTTTCTTGTCAATGGGACTAGCAGATAGACCGCCATGTCCTTTTTATCCAACACCAAGGTTAAATCAGTACCTAATATATGTGAAATAGTGTTGTCTTTGTCGTCGCTCAACACGCCAAACTTATCATCGTAGCTCACATAAAGAGCATCCATCAAATTCTTATCCATATCGTTCATCAAATTCTTATCCATTTCGTTTCTAACTTTAAATCCGAAATATAATATATGTGCAGTTTAACGTGTGCGCTCACTTATCTAACTCTTAGGCAGCAACCTTAATAAAGTTGAAGAACTTCATTTGTCGCCAAGCCTGTTTCTCAACGTCCCAATACTTAACGCAGTCCTTGCAAGCATACCCCTTGCCATTTGGAGTGTAGTCAATGTGACTCTCCATCAAAGTGCCGAAAGCCTGACGAATCTCACCATTCATTTTCTGAAAGTAGAACTCAACGACCTGCTTCTTCATGCGAGCCTTCAGCTTGATTACCTGCCAAGCTTGCTTCAGACATTCTGCCCAACTCATGTAAGCACCCTTAAGCTGAAATGCTCTGTGAGCCATATTCATAACTTCTCTCATCATATTCTTAAAAGTAGTAGCCATAATCACTATACCGTTTTACGAGTGCCGACTCGGAGGTGCAACCTCAACTAAATTAATTATGTTATTGTGACCTTTGTTTCTTAATCACGATGCAAAGATAACGCTTTTATGTGATATAACAAAATAAAATATCACTTTTATGCGATATTTTGATGTTTCTTAACAAATAACGCTTGAAATTCATATATATTCACAATAAAACACTTTTAAATCATATTTCTGCTTATTTTCTTTGGCGTTTCAATAATTTTTTGTATCTTTGCACCAAATTAATAACACATATAAGTAATATATATATGAATATAAAGAAAACGATAAAAGATAATGGATGGACTCTAGAAACATTAAGAGCCAGAATGCAGGAGATAGAAGGGCGTGAGGTAAAGCAGTCTTCTATGTCCCGAATAGTGAATAGTGCCAACCCTACAGTTGAAACACTTCAAAGGCTTGCAGATGCTATGGGGATAAGTGTCTGTTTGTTCTTTGAAAACAATCAACAGGGTATTTCTCTTGTTTGTCCTCATTGTGGCAAACCGATAACTTTGCATATAGATAAGTAACGTGGGGTGTTCCTCACTATGTTCAATAATTTAAAAGTATGGGATTATGAAGAAAATTGCTTACGTAGCCATTATTGCAGTAATTGTTGTCCTTTGTGGTTACGCAATAAAGGTTGCCTCTGAAAGAGACAAGATGATAGCTGAAGAGTGGAAACAGCATGAAATACGAGCTATATCCAAGGATTCCTGTATGCCAAAACGTGACTTGGTTTTAAAAAAATATTTTGGCAAAAGCTATAAGGTGATTGATAGTCAGTTTTATAACAATAAGGGTTATAATGATCAGAATGGTAGCTTTAGTGATAAAGGAACTGTAGAGGGTGTTGTGGAAGGAAAAAATGGGAAATTTGCGTATGATATGAAAGTCTCAATTCCTTATAGGAATCCTAAAGATTGGAATTTGGAATCGTTGATAGTGAAAGACTTGAAATCATGTCATTATGTATATATCGTGAGAGATGGGAAGCGTGAAGACCCAAGAGAATACGAAAAAGCAAATGCTATCAGTTCTTCTAGTGAGACCGATGTGTATGTTTCGGATGAAGACCTGTATTCAATAGAGGATGCTCTTCAAAAAGAGTGGAATGTTAGCAATGCTTCAAGTTCCGTAGGTGCGGAAAGCTCCAATGTGTTCAAGGTGAAGAAAGAAAGCGTTAGTGGACGTGAGGTCACTGTTTCTTATTCTTTACGTTCAACCTATGGTGGTCAGAAGAAATTTGTTGATTTGCATGGTGTTGTCAAGAAGAATAGTGATGGCTCTTGGAGTGTTGTAAACTTAGGATATTAACAATTTAAATAAATGTGATTATGAAGAAGAAAGTGATAATTGCCATCATCGTAGCTATCGTTGTGATAGGTGGCGGAATAGGTGGCTACGTGTACCATTCCAACCAAGTTAAGGCAGAGAATGCTGCTATTTGCAAGTCTAAGGCTAAAGATATACGTATGTCTTCGATTCGCCTTATATATGGACTAAAATTTATAACAGCTGATTATATTACGAATTGGAATAGCTCAATAGAAAACGAAGTGGCAATAAACATGAGTAATAAAATCGTAAGTTGCGATGATTTTTCTAAGGCAATGTCTTGGAGATGGTCTTTTTATGATAAGGTTGGGTCTTTTCAAAGAGTGGATAGCTGCGTAAACAAAATGGCAAGTGATTTGTCTTTATTGGCAAAAAACGAAGAGTCAGACAAGCAATTAGTAGAAAAATTTGAAAAAGAATTAGAGATAATTGAAAAAATCAAATCTTTAACAAAGAGACCAACCGGAACGCTTTTAGAGTATTCTGAAAACGTATCTTCCTTGTTTAGCAAGCTCTATGAGCTTGATGATGAAATATCAAAGACTGTCTTGATTGAAGAGTTGCATGGAAGCGAACGTGTAAAGTTGACATTATGTGATGTTTGGGGAGAGGGGTTGTTGGATTACCCAAAAGCAAAAACAAAAGTTATAAAAATAACGGCAAAGGATTATGTTTTCATAGACTTAAAGGATAATCTTAATAAATTATCAGATTAGCTATGGAGCTTTACTTTGTTATGATTATAATAAGGTGTAATCTTAAAAATAAGTTTCTAAAAGAAAATAAAGTTTAAAAGAATAAAGAAATGCACTAAATAATTTGCGTGTTTCGGAAATTATGCTTACCTTTGCAAACGAAATCAGAAATGGTTTAGCCGTGAAGTCGTGAGCATGGTTACTGGGATAAGAAGAAATTTAGAAGTCTTCGGACTTTTCTATACTTTTAGCCTCGTTCGCTACTCACGACAATAAGCGGACGGGGCTTTTGTTTTGTCCCAAAGGTAAGAGGCATACCTGTAAAACTGCCGTGTTTAATTTTAAAAGTAAAGAAAAGTATGAAGACAATTAGTTTTAAGTTGGTTGGTGTTAGTCCATTGATGTTGAATAATCCGAGAACAGTTTCTCCTTTTGATGATTACGCAAAAGCGATTTCCTCTATGACTAGCAAGAGACGAAAGACGGAAGAAGACCAATTGGAGATATGTCGATTGAGGTTCTTGGCATCCTTGTATCAGAACACAAAGGGCGAATACATTATTCCAAGTTCGCACATTATGCAAGCTGTCAAATGTGCTGCCAAAGAGATTCGTCTTGGTGCTAAGGTTGAGCGTTCTTTTGGTGTTATGGATGATGGTTTGTTGAAGTTCAAGGATGCGGACAAAACTCCTGAGCAACTTTACGAGCTTGGTATTTATGTAGATTGCCGTGCCGTTGGTATTCGAGGCGCAAAGGTTCTTGCTACTCGTGCGATATTCCCAGAGTGGAGTACTGAATGCACTTGTTGGTATGATGAAAGTCAATTAGACCGAGACCAAATTGTTAAGTTGTTCGAGGTTGCTGGTCTTAGATACCATTTAGGCACATTCCGAGCAATGTATGGAAAGTTTGAAGCAAAGGTGATGAAATAGTTGGTTATCCCCACATGGTGCTAGTAGAAGTTCGATTCTTCTATGGGGAGCTAAATGTCCAGAGAAGAGAAGTGAAGGTAGCGTAAAGTCAAGTAAAGTCAAGTTCAGTTAAGTAAAGTTTAGTTTTATAGTGTATAGTTGAGTGAAGTCAACAAATGGTTTCTCTGTATGGTATTCATCAAGGTTCGATTCCTTGGCAGAGAACAAAAAGTTTAATAAAAGGAGAATAAAAATGGAAAGTGTAAAAGAACTAACAAGAGAAGTTTTGGGTAAGTTTGAGGAAGAGTTGGTTGCTAACTTTGGCGAAGACCAACTTATTTCTCATAAGTGGCTCAAAGAGAAGTTTGGGTTGCCTAAGTTGTCTTTTGAAAACTACGATAAGAATGTTGATGCTTATATAGAAGCTATCCAATTACAGCAATTCACATATATGGAAATGGTTGATAAATTGCGTGAGGACTTGTTGAAAAATAAGCAATGTTGTCTTCGTAATGATTGGGGTAAAGGCTATAAAATAGTTCCTAGTAACAAGCAAGCCAATTATGGCTATGAGCAAATGATGGGTGATATTAAGAAGGCGTTGAAACAAGGTTCTGACATTATAAACAATGTTCGACCTTTGCCTATGGAAGAGCAATCTAAGTATTACGATACATTGGCAAAACTTGCAAAAGTGCGTGATGTATTTGCTAATTTAAAATAAAAAGTAAAGTATAGTCAAGTGCAATGCGGTACTGAAGAGTGAAGTGTAGTTAAGTAGACGTAAGTGAAGTCTAGACAAGTAAAGTGAGCCATCCTTCGGGGTGGCTCTTTTTTGTTAATTGTGGTTAATATAACAAAATTGTTACCATAAAATTTGGCTATATAACAAAAAAGTTATATCTTTGCAATGTCTTAAGGACAAAAGAGTTCTTGTAACAATGAAGAAAAGCGAATTGATTAAGAGACTGAGAGAAGCGGGATGCTTCCTGTCTCGACAAGGTTCGGGGCATGAAAAATGGACTAATCCTAAAACGGGAAAGTCTCAATTCGTGCCAAGACACGCTAGAGAGGTCGCCACAGGCACCGCTCATAGTATTCTAAGAGAATTGGTTGGGGAGTAATCCCCACCTTTCTCTCTTCATTGCTTAAAGGACTCTTTTTTATTGAGAAGATAAACGAATATATATATGAAGAAGATTAAAGTTATTGTAGAACAAGCCAAGGATGGGTCTTTTTGGTGTTATACCGAAGATGGCATAGGTAAGGTTGGCTTAAACTCTTGTGGAGACACTGTTGCCGCAGCGAAACAAGATTTAATGGATTGTTTGGCGTTGGCAAAAGTGGATGCAAAAGAGAATGGAGAAGTGTTTCCTGACGTTGAATTTGAATACAAGTATGACTTGCAATCTTTCTTTAATTATTTCTCTTTCCTCAATGTGTCAGAGATTGCAAAACGAGCAGGTGTCAATCCTTCATTGATGCGTCAGTATAGTAAAGGCATAAAGCAAGCTGGCGAGAAAACTTATGAACGTTTGGCGCATTGCATGAATGAAATAAAAAAAGATTTGGTAGCCGCTACCTTTTAGGCGTGTGGCTTCATTGTTGCAATAGATAAAGAACTCAGAGCCTTCTGCATGTGAATGTGGAAGGCTCTTTTTTTTGTACCCAACCTTAATCTTTGCACTTAAATTTTTTGTGAAATAGCACACGTTAATTCTTTCGCTATTCCTTTGATTATTAGCTAATTTTGCCAAGAAAAAAGTATAAGGATGGCACAGTTAGAATTCAATATCAAAGCGAATTTCGACCAAATAAGGCTAGCCAAGCAAGAACTTGAAAGATTGCGTGGTGAGTTGTTGAAAACAACAAAGGCGACAGATAAGACGGTGGTTCAAGACCTTACGGACAAATATGCAGAGCAAAAGCAAAAGGTGACAGAGCTTAGTTCCGCAATGTCTCGCTATGCTTTTGTGATGAGTGGTGATTATGCCAAGAAAATGCAGAATCTTACAAGAGAGGTTTATTCTTTCGAGCTGCAAGCAGACGCATCTAGGCGAAAGATTGAAAGGCTTTCTTCCGAGATTGCAAAGATGCAGTCTAAACTTCGTAAAGGAGGCTTAGATGTAGGCACTTCAACAATCCTAAATCGTGATATAAGCGAAAACTCCACAATACTCAATGATGAGAAAAGGCGTTATGAGAATCTAACCGGATTAGGTAAGCAGGCAAGAATCGAATTGCAAAACATGCAAGCAGAGTATGTTCGCTATTCGGGTTCTTCTAATGCGACTACAGATAACGTAAAGGTGATGACTGATGCCTTTGCCGGAATGATTGAGGAAATGAAGAAAGTTCCTACTGTCGGTGAGGGTGCAACATCTTTATTCAATCGTCTCGGTGGTGATGCCAAGCAATTAGCGATGAGTCTTGTCGGTGGTTTGGGCTTTGAGCAATTGGCAGAACACATTTTTAATGTTCGTTCACAATTCCAGCAACTTGAAATTTCATTCACTACAATGCTTGGTAGTGAGCAGAAAGCTGGAGCGTTGATGAACCAACTCGTTCAAACGGCTGCGAAAACTCCTTTCGATATGAGTTCGATAACGAATGGAGCGAAGCAGTTGTTGGCTTATGGTACGGCAGCTAATGAAGTTAATGACATTCTTGTTCACCTTGGTGATATTTCGGCTGGTTTGAACGTTCCTTTGGGCGATTTGGTGTATTTGTATGGTACAACAATGAGCCAAGGTCGCATGTACACGATGGACTTGCGTCAGTTCATGGGAAGAGGCATTCCGATGGCTGAGGAGCTTGGTAAAATCATGGGCAAGACAACCCAAGAGGTTCAGCAAGCGGTTACAGATGGAAAGGTCGGAGCAGATTTGGTGAAGAAAGCTATCATCAACATGACCGAAGAGGGCGGCAAGTTTGGAGGTCTGATGGAAAAGCAATCCACAACCTTGCAAGGAAAATGGTCTAACATTGGCGATAGCGTTGACCAGATGTTTAACGAACTCGGCAAGAAGTCGCAAGGAATATTTGGTACTGGTTTAGACTTGATTTCGTCTTTGGTTGATAATTGGGAGACGGTCGTTAAAGTTATTGGCTCGGCTGCGGTAGCCGTAGGCACATATAAGGCAGGTCTGATGGCGGCAGCATCCATCCAAAAAGCTCAAAACAAAGCTACACTTGATAGTATTGCAAGTAATCTTGACGAAAAGATAAAAGCGTACAAAGATGAAGCTGAATTGTATCATTCCTACACCGGAAAAGATACATCCGAATATAAGAGCCAAAGACTTTCGGATTTGAATAAGGCTGTTTCTAATACAGATATGTTGGGTACGGATAAGGCTGAGGAACTTGTGTCTCTTAAAATCAAAGAGGCTCAGACTGATGGAATCATAACCCAACAAATGGCAGAGCAATTGCAACTTAAACGTGATATGCTTGTCACTCAGCAACAATCTGCTGCAAAGGAACAGATGGAAACTTTGGAACTTTCCAAGGGACTTGATGAGAAAATGGCTCAGTTCAAGGAAATGGAAAATGATTACCGACATCTTAACGGAAAAGATACAAAAGATTATAAGGCAAGCCGTTATAATGAGTTGGGGAATGCTTTGTCCGATACCGAAAATATCGGTGATGATGAAACGGAGAAACGTATATCTAAGCAGATAGAATTAGCGAAGTCAGAGGGGTTGATTAGTGAAGAAATGGCTAAACAACTCCAGTTGAAGCGTGACCTCTTGGTTGAGCAGACAAGACTTGCGGAGAAAGAACAACTCCAATGGCAAAATGCGGTAAACGCCAAAGAAGCCGCAGAAGAAGAGTTGCGTGCAAAAAAATCGCAAGAAGCCGACATCGCTGCTGCAAATAAGGCTGCGGAACAAGCAAAGGCTGAGGCAGACCTTAAACAAAAAATAGCCAAGGCAAATGAAACCGCTTATGGTAAGGCTCTTTTGGAAACTAACGCCTTACAGAAGAAAGTAGACTTGCAGCAAGAGAGTTACGATAAAGCGATGGATGAGGCTCGTGAAAAGAGAATAGTCCTTGCTCAACTTGATGAGGAAATAAAAAAGCAGCAGCAAATCATAGAACAGAAAGAAAAGGAATTGGTCTATGATAATGGGGTGGTTGATACGACTTCATTTGGTGGCTATGCGGATTCTTTTTCGGATAACGAAAATAGTTCAATAGTTCAATACGAGGCTGAACAAGCGAAATTGGAAGAGCTGATGCAAAAGCGTCAGCAAGCGGATGAGGAATACGAAAGTTCTAACGCAAAGCGTAAGGCTATCCAACAGGAACTTCAGACTACGACTGAGAAGTTGACAGAAGCCGAAGAGAATGAAACCGAGGTCTATAAAGAGACAGGAGCAGCGGCAGATGAAATTGGAGATATTGTTCAGCAAGGAATAGATATAGAGGATGGTAAGATTAGCATTACGGAGGCGGCAACTACTGCTACACAAGCTAATACGACTTCTGAAGCTAGCAATGCAACCGCAAAAAGTACTAATGCAAATGCTACTTCTTCGGAAACTATTGCTAATACGGCAAACTCGACTTCAAAGACAGCTAATACTGCGGCTACTAATGTAAATACAACGTCCGAGAACGTGAATACAGGAGCAAAGGAACGGAATTCCCTTGTTACCTCTATATTATCTGTTGGCACAAAAGGGCTAGCCTTAGCTCAAAATGTGTTAACATGGGCGACTAATGCCGTGACGGTAAGCATGAAGGAATTGTGGGCTGCAATGCTTTCAAATCCTTTAACTACCATCCTTACTTTGTTAACAACCGCTATGTCTGTTTTTGCGATGTTTGGAAGTAGTGAGGAAGACGTTGCTAAGAAGACTCAAGACATGGGTAATAAGGCTGCTGAGGCTAGTAATAAGGTTCGTTCCTTGTTTGCAGTTTTGAATAATGGCAAGGCAGAAGACCATAAGGATGCAATAAATGAATTGAAGTCTGCTTATGAAGAATATGGGATAAAATTGGATGAAACTAAAATGAAGTCTCAAAGCATGAGTGAGCAAGCTGATGAGTTAAAAGCGCATGAAGAAGAACTTATCGGTATTATTGAAAAGCGTTCTCTTGAAATGGAGCGTGCAAATCAATTGCAGGAGGCTTATGATAATTATAATTCTTCAAATGATTCATCTTTCAGCTCATTTAAAGATTCTATAGATGATAAGTTGTCTGATGTAGAAATGGGTACTATTCGAAGTCTCGTAAGTCAGGATGACATAGACAAGTTAGCTGAACTGCGAAAGGAGATGAATGCTTGTGGTGGAGATTTAAAGGTGTACAACGCCTTGAATGCTCAATATTCTCAATTACAAGGGGAGTTGAATGTAAAAATAGGAACTTATCTCGAAAATATGCACCATAGCCGTTCTGAGGTGGCTCAGATGATTCCTGACATAAACGACTTTACTGATGGGCTTGTTAGCAACAGAGTTGAGTTGGATGGTACTGTTGATTCTATAAATAATAGCGTCAATGCCGCAGAACGTGCGAGAAAAGCCACATCTAAGTTGACTTATGCGCAAGAGGAACAAGCTTTGAAAAATCAATATGCAAAGAAGAGCTTCAAGGATTTGAATAGTGAAATCCAAGAGACAATAAAGTTGTGCAGTAGAAAGTTGCATCTTGATATTAAGGTTAACTATGATGATAGTGAACTTCCTGCATGGATTAAGAATATGTCTCAGTCTCAGTTGAAAGCGAGTATGGCTGCGAGAAAGAATTGGCTTGATGGACACAAAAAAGGGGATGTTCTTCAAGTTGGAGGTCAATATAAGACTTACGAACAGGTCGCAAACGAATTGGCTATGATGCAAGCAAGAGGTAACAACATTGAAAGTAAGCCGAAGAAAAGCCAAAAGAAGATAGATAAGGAGAAGAAGGCAAGAGAGAAAGCGGCTAGGGATGCTGAAAAGGCTAGGAATGATGCTGAGACAAAGGCTGGTAATAAGCGAAAGGCTGAGGAGGACTATTCCAAGTCTATTTCATCCTATTCGGAGAAAGCTATCCAAGATATGACCAAAAATCGCATCAATGCGATGAATGAGGGTTATAGCAAGGAATTGGCTCAGATTACCGAGAATGCCGATAAGGAGAAAAAAGCGGTAGAAGAAGGTATAGACAAATTGGTTGAGGCTAGAAAAAAACGTGACCAAGCTGTTTGGGTTAATTCCGGCAAGGGTCGTAAGGCTAATATGTGGAAACAGAGCAAAACCGATGAAGAGTATAAGAATGAGGTTTTGAATGAAACCATGAAGGATAGCAAGGGTAATCCGGTTAAGGTCAATGGCATGAATATGACCATAGGCATGAGTGTTGCTAATCAGATGAATGCAATTCGGGATAAGGCGGTAAAGCAGAATGAGGATGTACTTGCTAAAGAAGCGCAAAGCATGTACGATTATCTGAAGACTTATGGCACATTCCAGGAGCAGAAGTTAGCTATTGCTGCCGATTATGCTAAGAGGATTAGCGAGGTTGAAAACTCTACGGATTCGGACTCAAGCAAGCAATGGAAGATAAAGTCTTTGAAAGAAGAGCAGAAGAAAGAGACGGATTCGGTTGAGGCTAGTGCTATTATGCAGAAGATAGACTGGTATCAAGTCTTCGGAAATGTTGGTGGCATTATGAAGGATGCGCTTGTTCCTTTATTGGCAGATCTGGATAAGTTCGTAGGTACGGATAAGTTCCAAAATTTGGGTGCAGACCAGCAGAAGAGTATCGTTGATGCTATGCAGAATATCCGTAATTCGATTGGTAATACAAGTGATTTGGGTTGGAAAGACCTTGCAAGGGACGTTGTAGCTTATCAAGAGGCTCTGAAGAATGCGAAAATTGCACAAGAGGAATACACGAAAACGGAAACTTTGCTTATACCTCGTATTAAGGTTTTGCAAGAACAGATTGAGAATGCGAAAAAGTCGGGCAATGTTGCAGAGCAAACAAGGCTACAAGAAGAATTGAATAAAGTTCAAGGTCAGTTAGCGGAGTCCGGAAAGAAGATTGTTACGGCTAACACAAAAGTTCGTACTAGTGGTCAGAAGTTGGCTCAAACGACACAGAATGTGACACAACCGATTTCTGCTATCCATGAGTTCCTTTCTACTTCTGGACTATCCGATTTGGCATCTCTTTGGGATAGTTTTGACCAACTTAAAGGTGGAATTGACGGATTGAAAGCTTTAAAGGAGGCTAAAAATGCGGCTGACGGACTGAAGGATATGGGTAAGGAAGCCGCAGATGCTGCCGCAGATGCTGGCAAGAAAGCTGGTGATGCGCTAAGTGAAGGATTGTCAAAAGCCGGACTTATAGGCCAAATTGTTGCTGCCATTTTGAAGATACTTGATGTTTTGAAGGATGGTATCGGAACATTGATTAGCAGCTTGATTGATACAGTTCTGAATGCGGTCAATGGTATATTGAAGAACATTCTAAGTGGTGAGTTTATCACACAGATAGGAGGGTCTTTGGTAAGCGGTATCGGTAATATTCTCAATACAATCTCGTTTGGTGGCTTCAATAGTTTGTTTGGAGTAGGTGGAAACGCAAAAGAAGTAAACCGGACTATAGACAAATTGACGGCTAGGAATGAAATCTTGACGGATGCAATAGACAGATTACGTGACTCTATAGACAAGACTAGTGGTATCAAAGCCGTAGAAGACTCAGAAAAAGCTGAAAAACTTCAAAAGGAAAAAGAGCAAAACCTAAAGGACATCATGGTGGCACAAATGGGTTATCATAGCTCTCATGGAAGTTTTAACCGTTATTTCCGAGGATTTTCGCAAGAGCAAATCAATAAGGTGTCTGAAGCGATAGGTAGACAATGGAATGGAAACCTAAGCGACATACGGTCTGCTGATGAAGCTAATGCGTTGTTGCAAAATCCTGATATTGTTAACAAGATTCAGAACACTGGTAAGGGAAATTATGGAGGAAGAGTCCTCGAAAAGTTGAAAGATTATGCGGCTGAGGCAGGAACATTAGAGGATATTGCTGATGACCTAGCAGAAAGCTTGACGCAAATATCTTTTGATAGTTTGAAGAGCGAGTTCATAGATACTTTGATGGATATGAATTCCTCTGCTCAGGACTTCTCTGATAATTTCTCCAAGATGCTTATGCAAGCCGTTCTGAAAGCTAAGGTAGATGATTTGTTGGGTAATGATATGCAAGCATTCTATGATGAGTGGACGGAGCGAGCTAAGGCAAATGGTGGCAAATTGTCTCAGACGGATATTAATGAATTGAAGGGAAGGTACGATGAAATGGTTCAAGAAGGACTGAAGATTAGAGATGAAGTAGCCGAAATAACTGGTTACAAGCAATCTTACGAGCAGTCTGCGTCTTCCGGTTCTTTTGAATCCATGAGCCAAGATACAGGAGAAGAGTTGAATGGTCGTTTTACAGCGGTGCAGATCGCCACAGAGGGAACGTATGAGGAAGCAAAGCTCATAAATACCAAGTTGGATGCTATTGCGGCTCGTGATGGTGGCGCAGAGGGTAGCTTACTAACAGCTAGCGTGAATACTATTATGGGTAATGTAGGCAATATTTGGTTAGCCGTTGATGAGGGAAGAACTATTCTTGCCCAAAGTCTGATGTACTTGCAGTCGATTGATGAGCGACAAGAGCGATGGCATAAGCCTATGTTGCAAGCATTCAATGATATACACGAATTGAAAGATAAGATGAGTAGATTGTAAACTTAATTTGTGCCATGTTAAAGTAAGAGGGGAATGCGTGATGCACTCTCCTCTTTTTTTATGGAGAAAGTTTTTGTTTTTCACAATATAGATAAGTGTTGTTAAACTGAGTGCTAATTTTTGGTAGAGTGGAATATAATAGTTATCTTTGTAGTCGATTTCAAAACTTATAAGGACATGAAGATATTAGAACCGAGATATGAAATCCTATCCCAAGGTGAGGGCATGGATGGAGTTTATAAACAGATAGAGTTGTGCGGTCGCACATGTTATGCGTCAAGTATGAAGATAGATAAAGACAGCGCAAAGCCTTTCGTTGAGCGTATGGTAAGCAGCAATCATCTTGCCATGTGTGAACATGGAACGATTTACCTCCATGTAGCCTATGAAGAAGGTTTTTTTGTACCGGAGTCTTTATTGGTCAAGCACTATCGTGAGAACAAATATTCAAAGGTGATGCAGATTGGCAGTGACTACTATATCACAACCAACTACAGAGTGATAGTTGAAAATAACTGGTTTGAGGATTTGGACTATATTTGCGAGCCTACGGAATGGCATGAGAAGCGAATAACCGTCCGCTTTACTACTCAGATTGCGGTAAGTAGAGAGGCTAACAGACATCGTGTAGATTCCGTAGCGGAACAAAGCACCCGATATTGCAACTATAGTAAAGATAAGTTCGGAGGCGAGATTGCTATCAACAAGCCAAAGTGGGTTAGCGTTGATGATGCGGTTAATCCATTGTCTTTTGATGGTGGAACATTTGTTGACCTATCAAAGAACATCGGTAGTTATGAGCATTGGAGTCCGGTAGAAAAATGGTGGTTTGCTAATAGAGTATGCGAAATGATGTATTTGTCTTTGGTTAAGGATGATGGTCTTAAGCCACAGGATGCGAGAACGATACTTCCTCTTGATACCAACACGGAGTTGATTCATACCGCATTTGTTAGCGATTGGAAGCATTTCTTCGAGCTGAGAAGTCTTGGAACTACCGGAAAACCTCATCCAGATATTGAGGTATTAGCAACACCATTGATGAATGAGTTCAAGGAACGAGGTTTGATTTAATTGTTTATGAAGAAGAAAGCCAAGCAAATAGCCAAGGTGATGAGCAATGACTCTTTGGAGGTTGTTGCTCAGATGATTGCTGATGAGGAAAAAGGTGTGCGCTACGAGGTGTATGCCGATGGTTCTAGTAAGAAAGAAAAGTGTGGTTGTGGCTGGCTTGTTCTTCATAAGGAAGTTATTATCAAAAGTGGGAAATATACTTTTATCACAGCTAAAGTGAACGATTCGGTGAGAGCTGAAATAAGGGCGGTTATTCATGCATTGGGTGATTGCCCTCTTTCATGTTCCGTTGATGTATATGTGGATTGCCAAGTAGCTATAGAGAGAATACAAGCATGCAAGTTAGGAGATTTGCAGCCTATATATAATAAGGTAGCGAAAGACAAGACGATTAGATACCATTGGGTAAAGGCTCATAGAGGTAATATGTATAACGAAATGGTGGATTCTTTGGCTTTTTCTGCTACAGAAAGTTAATTTCATACATCTAGATATAATAAGCGTTAAAAGATAAAAGTAATACATTAAATAATTTGCATGTTTCAAATATTATTTGTATCTTTGCATCGTAATTAAGAAACAAGGTTACTAATTTTAAAAAGGTGAGACACACCTTAAAAACTGTGATTCGTTATGAATACTAGATTGAGTAAGAAAGAAACAATGGTTTATGGCAATATCGAAGTGATGGCTGATGTAATTGGGGGTAACAAGTACTTCACATTTGCTGAGTTGTATGATTTCGATTTGGATAATACCAAGGATGAGTTGAAAGAAATCTTAAACTCTTTGACAGAGAAAGGCTACTTGAAGAGTTTTCACGATTTCTACGAAACTTATCGAGTTTTAAAGTAAGAACAATAAAGGGGATATAAATCCCCTTACAATATAAATTAGAGCGTGAGACACACGTAAAACTGTATTGAAACAATGAAAAAGGTATTCACAATTGAGAATGCATTAGCATTTTTGTTTGCTCTTGAAATAGTATCATTAATATTTTTTCTAGGATAGGGCTTATGCAGATTAAGTTTGGTAAGATAAAGTTTACTGCGGCTAAGTCCGAAAAAGGATGCCGCTTTGATGCTTGCTACAAAGGTGAGCATGTGGCTTTTGAGAGTGAAGATATGTCTTTGTATGATGATGTCTTTTCTGATAATAACAGAAGAGCAAAGGCTGCAAAGAGGGTGATTTACGAGAATATTAAGCACAAGTATTATGAGACCCATAGAGATTAGCGATTTCAACGCTGCCGATGAATTTGTCGTTGAGGCAATGATGCAAGATGGCAAATTCAAGGTTATCGGCAAGGTTATTATTGACAATAACCTTTTGAATGATGATGATTTGGAAACCATCTGGGATTATGCCAACTGGGAGACGAATGGCTATGAAAAGATGGTTGTCTCTAATGGAGTGTACAAAGGCTTAAATGCATTTAGTGATGGTCGAATGTTCTATGTAATTACGGATGATGAGGTCGGAGTGGTAAACGACAATATCATGGTACGTAAGCATTACGATGTCAACAATGGCTATTATATAAAGTCATCAAGGTTACACAAGGAGCAATCCAAGGATTTGTGGTGCTTTGGCAGCTGCGAGACCATAACTAACGAATATAAGTCAAACATTTTACATGAAGTACTTTGTGGCAAAGATGAACCATATAAAGCCTACCTTCCTTGAAGGCGGTGAAGTCTGGCATGATATTGATAAGTTCCCGATGCTAGACCATACTATTTTAGTTGAGTTGCAGGTAAAAGGCTCTGACGGATTGATTTACCGGACGCAAGATGTATGTGTTGAACGTGCAGATAGATTTGAGCCTACGATGTCTTTTGTCCCTAAGCGTTGGGCGTATGCAATAGATTTAGCTCAATGCAAGAAAGTGGAAGGATAAAATAAAATACAAATTAAAAATAAGCATATGGAAGAATCGAGAGGTGTTTACACATTACCAGTCTTGTATAATGAGCAAAGTGGTACAAACGAAGGTGTATGTGTAAGAAAAGAACTTGGAGTAGTTGTTGCAATTGACAATGAAGATGAGTTTAAAGGTGTTTTTTCAAAGGATGGTGAGGTTGATGTATTCAAGCAGTTACTATCACAAGAAGTGTATCGTTACTATACAGAGCACAACGCATTCCCTACTGGGCCTTTGGTTTCTTACAAGATGGATGGCGACATCATCTTTGATTACGTTGAAGTAACTATTGGAAAAATGTATGGTGGTTATGTTTATGTTGTTCATTACAACTTTGCAAGCACCGCATCATGATAAACAAGATTGATTATGACAGTAGTAAGAGATAGAATTAAAATTGCAGCTCAGATTGAAGTCTTGGAGGACATTGCTATTGACTATAGGGGAAAGACAATAGACAATATCATTCAACAGCTAGAAGCAAGGTTGAGTGCGTTGAAGTAAGTTCAAATTTTTGAAGTTGAAAGACTATGAGTGGTGGACGTTTTGATTATGCTCAGTATAGGATTGCTGACATATACACAAAGATAGAAGATTATGTTGATGGTCATCCATTGGATGAGGAAGATGAAAGATGCTTTCTCGAAGACCGATGGCTAGAGGAGGAAGAAGACAAGTATGTTAGAAAGCATCATCATACGATGCCTAACAGATATGGCTTATCTAAAGAGACTATCAAGGAATTCAAGAAGGGTATTGAGCTTCTGAAGAAGGCTCAGGTTTATGCCCAAAGAATAGACTGGCTTCTTTCCGGTGATGATGGAGAAGATAATTTCCATCTACGTTTGAAAGAGGATTTGGCAAATCTTAAAAGTAAGAAAGGATAGATTATGAGTTGGAATTATCGTTTAGATACACCTATGATGCAATTAGCTGAAGAGGTGAATAAGAAATATGATACCGATGCTGGTAAGATGCTTCTTTGCACTTATCTCTTTATGGTATCAAGTGAAGAGGTCAAGGACAAGCAAGCTTTCTTTGATTGGGTAGAAGAATTGAGTAAGTCTAGCAAGTGTGATGCGGTAAGGGAGTACGTGGAAATCAAGGACAAAGCCGATTGGCTGCATGGTGGATTCTGTAAGCCGATTTACCGCCACTACAAGGGTAATTTCTATGAGTATCTTGGAGAGGTTACTGATAGCGAGACTTCTGAGGTAAAGGTTGCGTATCAAGCAGTGTGCGGACAGCATGAAGTTTGGGTGCGACCAAAGGAAATGTCCTTTGGTAATGTTGAGGTAGATGGTAAGCTAGTTCCTCGATTTGAGAAGGTAGATTTAAAAGACTTAGAGAAACAAGCCGAGATCAATGGACAGAAGAAAGATTAAGAGTTTGCTAGGTCTAGCAATCTTGCGAGTGAATGAAGTCGTACCGGATTTCGAAGACTTGAATAAGGTTCTTCCTTTGCTTAGACAGGCAATTGATGAATTAGATAAGTCTGATTCGGGTTCAGTTTAAAAAGGGTGGAAAATGGCAAATAAGCAGACGATAAAACCAAAGGTAGTTCCTTTTGAGATAGCCAAGCTTCTGAAGGAGGTTGGCTACGATGAGAAGATAGCCGAATTTTGGGCTTATGCTAGTCCTTGGACAGCAAAGGGTGGTATTCGTAAGGGTGGAAAATATAATGAGCATTACGGCAGTTATATCGCTTATTCAAATTCCGAGTGGGAGAAATCCAATATTGAGTTTTCTGCTGCCTTAAAGTTGAATAGTAAGCATCCGGCAATATCCGCTCCAAGCTATGATATGGTGTTAGATTGGCTTTTAGAGCATTTCGGTTACTGCATTTGTGTTGCAAACATTTCGAAAGGTAAGTTCTGTTGGCAAACTACATCATGGTGTGTAGAGGAAGGCTTGTGTCATACGGATGGTAAGGAATATTCCAGTAGATACAAGGCAATGGATGCCGCTTTCAAGAGTATCTTAAAGGCTCGCATTGAGAATAAAGATAACGAGGTAATCAAAAGACTTTTGGAGGAAATACAAGATGGAAAGAATTTATGATACTTTTGTACACGCAATAATGATGAAGTTAGAAGCTCGTTTATGTACTGAACTCGAATGTGTTTATAAGAATATAACAAACAAGATTGTTGAGAAGAAAGGTAAACTTACCAACGAAGACGTAATTGAGTTTCAGAAAAAACTACAAGAAGTGTACGACAGGAATGCTGCTATTCGTGAAGAGGTTACTGACATTAAAGATTCCAAGAAATGTATCTTAACTAAAGAAGCATGTGAAGAGTTAATAAAGCGACTTTGCGTGATTAATATAAAAGAAGATGAACAAGCAAAGAATGATAGAGTGGATAGCCACTTGTGATACAGGTGTCTCTTCAATGACTATGTGGAGTGCATTGATGGGGGTAAAACGAAAGAAAGATTTGGATATTCCTAAAGACAATCGTGACTTCCGTAGATGCTATGATATGGTAGAATACGGACACGTAACCTTGGATGAGCTACAAGTTGTAAAGAAGCAATATCCTTGGTTTGCTCCTGTTGTTGACAATTGGAAGGAATTGTCTCTTTTGTTTGAGGAAGAGTTGGACAAACGTTTGTATATACGAATCCGTCAGCTTTGCAAAGAGTCAGATGCTATCCGGTATGAGGTAAAGGGAGGACTTTATTATGAAAGGGGTTTTTGGTATAATGTTTAATTATTTAAAAGATAGAAAGAATGAATAAAGACAAATTAAAGGTCAGCTTTGAGATTGACCGCTACAAGGTAATTGGTATGCTTTCACGTAATTGTGAGAATGCTGAAGAGTACAACGAGATTATGGATATTCTTGAAGGCAAGAATGAGTTTGTGCGTGATGCGAATGGTAACGAGGAACTTGCAAGCCGCATTTGCAATTATGCTTTAGACTCTATCTTGGTTGAGAATCCAGATTTGGCTCTCCGTAAGCGTTTGGATAAGGAACAGAAAGGCGATGATGCTCCTGATGGAATTTCAAATGTTATCGAAATCAAAGGTGATGACGCAAAGAAACTTGTAGAAACTCTTTGTGGCATTCTCTACAAGGGTAAGTGATGTAAAATTCATCAAAAGAATATAAATAAACACTAAAACACTTGCAAGTATAAGAAAAAATGCTTATCTTTGCATCGTGTTTGAAACAGATGGCCTTCTGAGAGGTCGCTTCTACCATAAGTCAAGACTTAGGAGTTTACGGCATGGTTTCCACATTACCCAGTCCAGCTAGACTATAACAAGCAACTCTTATTAGGGTGAGAGACCCTAGTTGCTGCATTAGACAAGTGGTTAAGTCGCCAGCTTTTCACGCTGGTATTCAAAGGTTCGAATCCTTTATGCAGTACATACAAAATTGCCCTATGGTGTAATGGCAACACTACAGTTTTTGGTTCTGTCATTAGTGGTTCGAATCCGCTTGGGGCAACAAGGTGGAATTGGTATATGTTCCACAAAAGGTGCGATATTCAAGCGGTTAAAGAAGATAGACTGTAAATCTATTCCCATTGTGGGTTCGGTGAGTTCAAATCTCCCTTGAACCACGAGAACTTTTGTCATAATACGAGGAATGTAGCTCAGTAGTAGAGCACTTGGCTTGGTAACTAAGGGGGCGTTGGTGCGAATCCAATCATTCCTTTACGCTTTCGTAGCTCAGTGGCAGAGCATAGGATTTTTAATCCTAGGGTCGAAGGTTCGAATCCTTCCGTTGGCACAATGATACACAAGAAGAGAGCCGTGATGTTTGTTTTGTTGGAATCTCGGACATCTGTCAATGGGCAAACGTAGGATGCAGATGAGACGAATAAAGTTGTGAATAAGTCTATGAACTAGGGGAACAAGCGGAATGGCTCTCTATTGTGCTTCATTTGATGGTTTAACGAAAAATTGAAGAATATGAAAAGTCCGTTAAGAATGGCAGTCGCTTTAGAAAAGAACAACAAGGTATATCCAAAAGATGTACGGAAGTTCTTGATGGGATTGTACGCCACGCTACATTTGACAGATAACGCAACGGCTAAAGATATGGAAAAGCTGGTATATTATGCTTTTCGGAATGGTTACTTGCTAGGTGTCAAGTCTGAAGGAGGTGATGACCAAAAAGCGTATGATAGACTACCAGATTTGGGAGTAGAAGAAGAAATTGGTGATGATTTAAAAAGATAGTCGATAAAAATTGGTAATTAGTTAGTAAAGTTTTTTAGGCTTTGGTGTGTGAACATCGAAGCCTTTTTTATATATAATAAGGTAAAATAAAAACAGGAATGTTAACAAGACTCATGTATCAGTTATGAAAGGTTAAAATACGAAAGAAAAACATTAAAAAACTTGCATGTTTCAAAACTTATTCGTATCTTTGCATCGTCAATCAAGATAAGTTGGTTGATTTTCCGAGTGACAAGTTTCACTCAATAAGGTGAGAGCGACACCAAGGGGTAAGACCCGAAACAACTAGCACAATTGATTATGTCTAAGCAGACTGGTTTTTCATTCGCAAGTTCAAAGAAGTCATTAATCGAGACTATTGACGAAATCAAGAAGTCAAAGATGCCTCGCAACGAAAAGATTGTTGCATTGAAGGCTTGCGGTCTTCGTGAGAAAGAAATCTCCGATATGTTGAAGGTTTGTGTGCCAAGTGGTTCAACTTCAACGAGATTCGTTTATACATTCGGTGTTGAGATAGAATGTGTTCATGCCGAGCGCAATGCCTTGATAGAGGCAGGTCGTCAGAATGGTGTTGATATTCATTCTGAGGGCTATAACCACACCGACAACATGAGTTATTTCAAGATTGTTAGTGATTCTTCAGTTGGTGGTGATGTTGACCCTAACGAGGTTGTAAGTCCGGTATTGAATGGCAATATAAATGGTATGGAAACCTTAAAGAAGGCTATCAAGTCTTTGGATGCCGTAGGTGCAAGAGTAAATTCTACTTGTGGTCTTCACGTTCATATCGGTGCAGCAAAGTTGACAGGTGAGCAATATGTTAACGTCTTCAAGAATTATCAGAAGCTTGAAAGATTGATTGATAGCTTCATGGCTCCTTCAAGAAGAGGCAATTGCCGTTGGGCAGCCAGCTTGCTTGACAAAGATTTCTCTAATTGCCGTGGCAATTACGATATTAGACGTAATGTATTTCATGGAGACAGATATTACAAGGTCAATGCAGAGAGTTTTGCACGTCACAAGACTATCGAGTTTCGCCAGCATCAAGGTTCAACCAATTACAAAAAGATTGAAATGTGGGTTAAGTTCTGCGCAAAGCTTGTCGGTTGGTCTCGCAGTAATGTCTTTGTTAGTGAGGTTATGAATATCGAAGATATACCTTTCTTGAATAAAGAAGAGAAGGCTTTCTTCCAGAGTCGTAAGGATGCATTTGCAACCAATAACGATTAATTAATGTTGTCCTAGGGTAAAAGCCCTAGGACACAAAGAAATCAAAGTATTATTAAGAAAAAGAAAGGGTAAAGATATGTGTGTTATTATTGTATGTCCGAAAGGTGTTGCTTTGCCATCCGTAGATGAACTAAAGGCTGCGTATATGAGAAATCCCGATGGTTGCGGTTTTGTGAGCGAGTCTGACCATTACAAGAGTTTGCATTTCTCTACATTTATCCGTAGATTGATGAAGCGAGATATAAATGAGAATGTAATCATACATTTCAGATTTGCTACACATGGTTCTGTCTGTGTCAAGAATTGCCATCCATTCTACAAGGCAGGTTATTGGTTCGCACATAATGGAGTGCTCCCGATTTGCTCCGAGCATGATAAAACAGATAGTCAAATTTGCTTTGAACGTTTCATTTATCCTACTATCAAGAAATATGGTTGGGGTTCTGATGAACATATGAAAGAAATGAACAAATGGACAGCTCATGGTTCTAAGTTTGCAATGTTGCATAATGGTGAGATTGTGAAGTCCGGTAAATTCATAGAGCGTGATGGGCGGTTCTATTCTAATTTGAATCATTTGGGTTATATGAGAAATGTTATAAACTTTTAGAAGATTAATGTTTAGGTTCTTTTTATTCGACAAGCGTCAGATGTCCGTGAGGATATTTGGCGTTTTTTGTTATATAAGGAGTTCTATTTTGTGTAGCTATTAATTATTCGTTTATGTGATGAAATAGCCTTAAATCGCTTAGAAATGCCGTTATTACTCACTTTTGCTTAAAAGTGAGATACTTGCAAATGATTTAGTACGTTTATTATTCTTTTCGTATTATCTTTGCACTAGTTTTAACAAATATATCGAAAGAATGAAAGATAAAATTTTCCAGTTACTAAAACAAGAGTATAAGTCTCTTGGGTTAGGTGATGAAGTTCTTCAGGCACATGCCGAAATGCTTGATAAGATGGGGCTTGTTACTGATGACAACATCGAGACAGTGGTTGCTAGTCAAAAGAGTTTTTTGGAGTCCTTGCAAAAGGACAATGACCGCAGAGTTACCGATGCCAAGAAAAAGTTCGAGGAGGCACAGAAGGCTAAAGAAGATGCTGAACGCAAGGCTGCTGAAGAAGAAGCCAAGAAGAAAGCTGACGAAGAAGCCAAGAAAGCCGCTGAAGAAGCCGAAAAGAAACGCTTGGAGGAATTGGCAAAGAAAAACGAAATGCCGGATTATCTCAAAAAATACTTTGAAGAGCAAGCAGCAGAGAAGAAAGCTTCAGATGAAGCAAGAACCAAGGAACGTGAAGAGTTCAAGAAACTCGTTGAGACCTTGACTCAGAAGAACACAGACCAAGCCAAGACTTACAACGAACAGATGGAGGCGCAAAGCAAGACCATTAAGGAATTGCAAGAAACTATCCAAAAGCAAGCTGAGGAGGCTAAGGCTAAGGAAGAGGCTGCTGCGAAGGCAAAGGCAAAGGCAGACCACGATGCGAAGATTTTATCAAAGGCTAAGGAGTTGGGCATTCCCGAAAGTCGTATCAACGAGGGTTTCACCTTGAGCGATGATGCTACAGATGAAGCTATCGAAACATACCTCTCCAAGGTAGCGAACAACTACAAGGCGTTGCAACAACCACAATTCGGGGGCAGCTATCGTGCTAGCGAGGGCGAGCCAACAAAGGAGGACGTTGACAATGTAGCCGCATCATTAGTTCAGTCACTTTAAAAATTGAAAAACATGAATCAGGAATTGAAGACTACAAAAAAGCAAATTGTCTTTGGTGAGGATTCCGTCATTATCCAGAAATGGGAAGGCGACATCAAGGGCGGTCGTGCTTTGGATTGGACAGGCGTAAAAGATGAAGTTCTTTACGCAGGTCGTGTTATCGTGACAGATGGTAAGGGAACTTACAAGCCATTGCCTATTGAAACAGACAATTATAAGGCTTTGGGTACTGCCAGTGACCCATTGGAGCATTACAAGTATGCGGGTGTTCTCTATCGTTCCATTCTGAACGGTGAGCCAGCAGCAATTATGACTGCTGGACAAGTTAACAAGGTAGCAGCTAAGGCTGCAAATGGTGCAGACTATCCGGATGCGTTCCTTACAGCTATGCCAAAGATTGCTTTGGTTAGCGATGAGGATGCAAACAAGTTCGATGAGTCTGATGCAACCATGGACAAAGACTAAAAGAAGGAGGATAACAGATGGAAAAATCACTTTATTTTCAGTTGGTCAATAAATACTTCCCACAACTTGTTGCAAGTGTAGTAGAGAAGTTGAACGGCAAGAATCAGACTGCATTGACCTATATGTACCGAGACCACTTGACTAACACATATAGTCAGGACGGACGCTGGGCATCAATTACTGCGGAATACACACGAGTTGCTGCTGATGTTGTATCAATGGATGCGGAACTTCCATTGAAGAGCCGTGATAAGGTTTCAACCGCTGAGGGTCAAATCCCAAAGGTTGGTATGAAGCTTTATATGTCAGAGAAGCAGCTTAAGGATTTGGATAACATGATTGCGCAACGTTTGCCTCAGCCACAGATTTTGCGTAACTTGTTTGCAGACCTTCCTCGTTGTATTCAGGCGGTTTACGAGCGTATTGAAGATATGTTCCTCAGTGAGCTGTCAACAGGTGTAGCTTTGGCAACCCGTTCCGGTGGTACTGGTGTCCGAGTTGATGTAGGTTTTGCCGAGAAGAATAAGTTTGGTCACGGTGCTAAGGCTTGGGACGCAGAGGATGCAACTCCTCTTGATGACATCCAATTGGTTTACGACAAGGCGATGGAAGACCAAAATACCATCACTACTTGTTATCTTGATGATTACACAATTAAGTTGCTTGGCAAGAACAAGCAGGTTCGTGCTCAGTTTGCCTTCAATCAAGGCATTGCACTTAGTGGGGATAACAGCAACATTCCTATTTTGAGCTTTGAGCAGATTGCGTCTATCTTTAGAAATAAGTGGCAGACCAACTTGGTACGTGTAGCCCGTACAATCAAGACCGAGATTAACGGCAAGAAGGGAACACACAACCCTTGGGCTAAGGGTCACATGACCTTTACATGCTATGATAACCTTGGTGATTTGTTCTGGACTAACGTAGCCGAAGCTACAAGACCAGTTGCAGGTGTTACTTATCAGTCAGCCGATGAGTATATCTTGGCTAGCCGTTATTCTACTAACGACCCACTCCGTGAGTTCACTAGCTCACAAGCAATGGTTGTTCCTATCTTGAATAACGTTGATGCCATCTACTCTTTGGACTCAACACAAGCGGTAGGTTAGGCTTATGAGAGGTGAGGTAATTAGTCCGTTCCGTGATAAGTTCCATTTTAACACCATCTATGAAGTTGGTGCAATCTTGGACTTTGACGAAGAACGCATGAACTCCCTTATCGAACGTAAGCTTTGCAAAATGTTGGAGGTGCAGGATGATAACCATTCTGCACCTCTAAAAGACGATAAGGAAATTAAAGATACTCCTAAAAAGGAAGTCTTGAATGATGGAAAAGAAAATCCTATAAAGGAAGAAGAAAAGAAGTCAGAAGAGACACCTAAGAAGGAAGTCTTGAAGGAGAAAAAGGAGAGCAAGCCTAAAAAGGAGAAAACCTCAAAAAAGGATGCTGCCGAGTCAACCGAAGAGAATTCCCAAAAGGAGAATGTAGAAGAAGAACTTGACGAAAAGACTAAGAGCGAGCAGGAGGCTGCAAAGAAAATCGCTGAGGCTATGAGTCAGGCTCAGAAATAAGGATGTCACATGAAGATAAGAGAATACATTTCACAGAAGTTGCGTGCTTGGAACATTACCGATGCCCAATTGGAAGATATATCGTCAGGTATAGACCTTGACGAAGAATATACGTCTGATAATTCGCAGGTTGTAGGCAAGGCGATGATTTCCGTAATCGAGGAACTGATGCTTGCTCCATATATGAGCAATGTGAACGAAAATGGATTCTCTGTCTCTTGGGACTACTCTAAGATAGGACAATACTATATGTGGCTTTGCCGAAAATATGGTGTTGCTCCGGATAATGAAGTGGTGGCAGCTTTAGGGCTTTCCACTATCACGGATAAGTCTGATATTTGGTAAATGTCTAGGTTATGTTATATTCCCCTCATATATTAAAGAAGAAGTTCGTGAATAAGGTTGTCAACAAGTACAACGAGGTCATTAGCTCTTCTGAGGAATGGAAAGAAATGGGGCGTTGTCGGTGCGATGACAACTCTACCGAGCATTTCACTACCGAGAATGGTAGCATATATACACCGAAATATCATATTGTTTGTGACAAGTGCCAGATTTCCGAAGGTGATGAAGTCCAAGTCTATTCCGATGATGGAAGCTACCGAGGAGGTGGAAAGGTCTATAATGCCCCTAAGTGCAATTATCTTGGTTATATGAGTATCTATGTCTGATGTTATAAAGGATGAGATAGACGCTTTCTTTGCACAGGGAGAAAGGGAAGTAGATGAATTTCTTGATAGGTTAGGTAAAACTGCTGTTGAGCTTGATAAGGCTAACGGAAACTACCGAAACCGCACAGGTAATCTCAGAAGGTCTAACTATAGTAATGTACATGACCACACCTTGACCCTTGGCAACAAAGCGGAATATGCGTCTGATGTTTCCTCTAGGGGGTATGATGTTATAGATTCGGGTATTCAGTATATCAAGAAGGAAATCGAGGATATGCGATGATAACAGAAATAGATGCTGGTCATGTAATCTATGATGACTTGGAACTCATGGGATTGGAGCGAAGACTGAAAGGCCATCTGACAAAGGGTGGACTTGAAGGGGAAAGACCTATGGTCGGTGAGAAGATTCCTGATGAAGGCATGATAGTAATCATTCCTAAGCGCATGAGTGCAGATAAGACATATTTCAACGATTGTACTATAGAGGTAAACATATTGCTCAAAGATATAGAGGGCGAGGCTAATCCTCAATTGAACGAGCTTTTAAAGAAGGCTATTCAAACCCTGTCCGACAATGAGGTCGGAAAAGCTGAGGATGTATGGTATCGTTATTCTATCCGCTCCCACGGCATAGAGCAAGAGAGTAGGTTGAGTTGCCATTACGCAAACATTACTATTGATTTTGAAACATTAAACGTAAGATAAGATGAAACCATTTATTGGAATCAAGAGAATTTGGTATGGTGCTCCTCTTACCGAGGCAAATACACCTGCTAAGTTGGCTACATGGTTGAAAACCGCTACAGAGGTTAAGAACAGCCATGAGGGAACATGGGGATATTCTCAGGATGACCCTAGTGTTACCGAGTACAAGAACGAGCTGAACGGACAGGTTTACTATCGTGACAAGACCGATGAGGGTGCTAAGACAATTACATTCTCTATTGGTGTCTTTTCATGGAAGAATAAGGTAGACTTGCAGGGTGGTAAGATGTACAAGGCAACTGGAGAAGAGACTACAACGGAGGCAGATGCAGTAGGTTGGTCTTCTAGCCAAGATTTGGCTAATATCAACAAGTGTATCGTTGCTCAGACCAAGACAGGGAACTACATCGTTTTCTCAAATGCGGCTATCGTTGCCAAGGGTGACCAGCAGGATAAGAATATCACTTTGGGTATTTCTGCCGTTGCTATGGAAAGCGAGATCGATGGTGTGGCTGGCGAGTACCAATGGGAAGGCTCTGCGGTTGTAGAACAAGAATAAGACATAGGCAACAAATGATAGAGGGGGATGGTGTTAATGCCGTTCCCCTTTTTTAATATTCAGAACCATGAGTAAGGCAAGTAAATTAATTACGGATGCAATTCTTGGAGAGGACACCGTAACGATAATCGTGAATGGAAGGGCTTATTACGTTTCACCACCTACAATTATAAAATTGGTCAAGGCGGCTAAATACCTTGATAGTTTCGAAGAGGGCAAGACCTTAGCGGAAGTCTTATGCATGCTTAAGAATTTGGATGATGCTTGCAAGGCGTTGTCCGTATTCATACAAGGCGATGAATCCATTAGTGATGAATTATCTAAAGGAACGCTTGAAGAGGTTGTCAATGGCTTACAAACGGCTTATTCCTTAATCTCTATAAAGGATTTTCAGACGCTATCAATTTTGGCGAAGAGTGCGGCAAGGATGATAGCAAAACCACGACCATAGGTAACGATACACTCTTAGGACAGATTGCATCTTTTATGGATAGTCTGCATTTATCTTACCAAGAAGTCGTGAAAGAGATACCTTATAGAAACTTATTGCTGATGGCAAAAGACAAGCAAAGAGTAGCATGTGGTGATGTAATGTATGAGGTAACGGAAGAAGAGTTTGGAATGAACTTCAAAAAAGGATAAGTTTAAAATAATGCAAATAAAGTATTAAAGCACTAAAACGCTTGCAAGTTAGCGAAATATTATTTATCTTTGCAAGCGCAGAACAAAAAAGGATAAAATGGCGATTTAAGAAATTGATAAGATATTAGAAACACGAAACCCGATGGACTATACCGAAAGGCAGTCCGAGTCACTATTCCTTTGACTTTGCAATCGGTAGTTTCGTGTTTTTTGTTTAAAATAATATGCAAGACGTAAGGTTGATATTCGAGATACTGGTTTCCATGTTGCTTTGCGTTTGTCTCATATTGCTTGCTGTAAGTAGATATAGGCAAAAGAAAAAGCGTGAAGAACCGGAGCGAAAGGAAATGGACTTGATAGACTTCTTTTCTTTGGGAGGAGTTGCCTATTATTGGAACAAAGGTGGTAAGCAGCAGAAATGCTACACATACGAAGAATTTCTGAAAATCAAGGCTGACTACGTGGAGCTTTGGTTGAATCAGAATAGATATATTTTTAACTCTCAATTAGATTGCGATGATATATAAAGTATATGTTTTGTTGCCGACAATAGTTGTAGCAGATGGTATTGTTGGTATAGCTTGGCTAGGAAAGGTCTTTGGCTGGCGATATGGAAAGAACAAGAAAAAGAGCAAGAATGTGTCCTTAATGATAGGATATAACACAGGAATGTCTCTTAAGTCGAAAATAGACGATAACGCAGCGGATGATTATTTAAGACGCATTGCCGAAGAAAATAGAATCTAAATTCAAGGGTTAGAGTCCCTTTTTTACAACCATATTACTTGTGGTTATTTTTATACATCGGTTTTTATTAACGATTGTTTTTTATGGTAGATAAATGTATAAAAACGAGCACAAGTTCCCTTATAGATGGACTAAAAAAGATGCTAATTTCACAAAAGACAAAGGTAAGGTGATGTCTTGCTTTTGTTGTGGAGGTGGAAGTTCCTTTGGCTACAAACTAGCTGGCTACGATGTTGTAGCCTGTAATGAGATAGACCCAAAGGTTATGAAGATGTACTTGAAAAATCACGATGTCAAGTACGCTTTCAATTGTGATATTCGTGAGTTGATTACCAATATCAATATGGGGGGGCATATTATGAAAGAAGAGCTTCATAATTTGGATATATTGGATGCTAGTTTCCCTTGTTCGGTATTCAGTATTGCAGGTGACCGCCAAAAGGCTTGGGGAAAGGAAAAAGTATTCCGAGAAGGTCAGAAGGCGCAAAGGCTTGACGATTTGGCTTTCTACTCAATCGACCTCGCTAAAGAACTAAAGCCAAAGGTAGTAGTTTTTGAGAATGTTCAAGGTTTATTACAAGGTGAAGCCATCGAGTACGTAAAGGAGATTTATAGACAGATGAATGATGCCGGATATATCTTGCAGCATTGGCTTCTCAATGCACGTAACATGGGTGTTCCTCAAAACAGACCTAGGGTATTCTTTATTGGGTTACGTAAAGACCTTTGCGAGCCGTTTATGGTTCAAAAGGATTTGTTCGAGCGAGTGCCTAAGATAGATATGGACTTCAACGAGAAAGAAATTGTCTTGGATGAGTTCTCTGACTATTGTGGAAGGCAAATTCCTAAAGGAATGATGAAGTATTGGGAGCATAGAAATGAGAAAGATAATTCTATCGGTGATATTGTCAAGCGGATGGATAATCGTCTTTCTATGTTCAATAACATGTTTCTCAAAAAGAACAAGGTATGCAATACCATATCAGCAATGGAGGATAGACTTGTGTATTATGATAATCCAAGTTATCTTTCAGCACATGATACGATTTTAGCATCAACATTTCCGATGGATTATGACTTTAATGGCATGAAACCTTGGTTTGCTTGCGGAATGTGTGTTCCTCCTGTTATGATGGCTAATGTAGCTACAAGAATCTGGGATTGTTGGTTGTCAAAGATTAAAAAGGAGGAATGCGCATGATAACAGCAAGTATGACTTCGGGTGAGATGCGTAGAGTACGAAACTTAGATGAAACAAGAATCTATGAGTTTCAGATGCGAAAAGCTAATGAGCTTAAACGTGAAATGAGAAAGCAGAACGTACGACAAATAACAAAGACCTTTGAGCTTGCTACACCGAATGCCGATTATCTCATCGTTGTAGGTGTAAAACATGGCGATGTATTTGCTTCCGGTTTGTTCATTTATCTGAAGGAAACCAACGAGTATATTCCTATGAGTAGAAACGAGGGGTATAGCGAAGATTGTTTTGCTATGAGCGTTCATTTTCTGAAGAGATTTGCAGAAAGGTTTTTGAAAAAAGACTTACCGATTGCCAAGATATTGCAAAAGATATATACATCGTTTACGGGTGCAGTTCAGCTCTATAGTGATGGCAAGACAAGAAGGGTGGTATTTGCTATTCCGGAAGGGCTTATACTCACAGAATACGAGCAAGAAAAGCATATCATCCACTACAAAACCTTTGTAAGCATGGATATGCTAAAGAAGACACAGAAGCGAAGTTACGAGAAGATAAGTGCATTTCTCATGGAATCTTGTCAGCAAATAGCTAAAGCAAGAGACACCGGAAATGACGAAAGGCTGTGCGTTGTGTACAGAAGGTTTTACAATGATATTGATTTGCTAGATACAAAGGAGGCGCAAGCCATATATTCAAGTTTCTTTGAAAAAGGAGGTAACAATGAAAGATAAAAGTATAACAAGGTTTCTTGGTGATATAAAGCCTATAAAGAATTACGAAAGGTATTATGTTAGCAAGCTGGGACATGTTTTTACTATTGGGAGAACGTCTCAATTAAAGGAAATCGCACCTTGCAAGACACCAAAAGGTTATCTGAAGGTATGGCTTTACAAGAACGGAAAGCGCAAGATGTTTTATATACATCGTTTGGTAGCTCAGGCTTTCTTGGAGAATCCAGAAGCGTTTCCAATGGTGAATCATAAGGATTTCGATAAGACGAATAACGATGTAGACAACTTGGAGTATTGCACCGCAAGATACAATGTGATTTATTCTGCTATAGCAAAGAAAACCTCTTCCGAATATTTGGGTGTGACTTGGAATAAGAGTGTAAGAAAATGGCAAGCGCAGTATCAGATAGGTAAAAAGAAAATATATATAGGTTGCTTTGATACGCAAGAAGAGGCTCATGAAGCTTATGTTAACGCTATAAAAGAGATTTGATATGCTTGAATTTGATAGAATATACAATTCCGACTGCATAGAAGGAATGAAACAAATAGAGAGCGGGAAAGTAGATTTAATTGTTACTGACCCACCATATTGTATCTCCTATAAGACCGGATGGAGAGCAGACGACCATCGTTTTTCGAAGGAAATACTCAATGACGATAATGAGCAATTGATTATTGATTATATGAGCGAATGCTACCGGATTTTGAAGGATGATAGTGCTGCTTATATCTTCTGTAGTGCCAAGACCTTGGACTTTTTTATGCAACAAGCGAGGAACGCAGGGTTTACCATTAAGAATGTGCTCATTTGGCGAAAGAACAACCATACGGCTGGAGATTTAGATGCGCAATATGGTCAATGTTACGAGCCAATCCTGTACTTGAATAAAGGCAGACGAATCATAAACGGCAAGCGTTTGGAGGACGTGTGGGACTTTGATAGAGTTCCATCAGACAAGTTGGTACATCAGAACGAGAAGCCAATCCCCTTGCTTATGCAATGCATTTTGAAATCATCGGACGAAGGCGACTTGGTGTTTGATGGTTTTATTGGTTCAGCAAGTACTGCTTTGGCGTGTTTGAGAACGAACAGGAAGTTCATCGGTTTTGAATTGGATGTTGATTATTTCAAGGTGGCGCAAAGAAGAATTAAGGAAGAAATGTTTAATCAAAAAGATATGTTTGGATATGATGGAACTGAATAATATATACCAAGGAGATTGTCGAAAGCTTTTGAAACTGATTGATAGCGATAGTATAGACCTCGTATGTTCCGATGTGGCTTATCCGGTTCAGTCTAGGGGTGGCTCAGGGAGTATGGGAGGATATTGGACGGAATCTCAAACAAGAAAGGGCAAGATATTCAAGAATAACGATATTGATATTTCGGACTACATCAATGATTTGTACCGGATATTAAAGGACAGGTCGCATTGCTATCTGATGTGTAATGATTATAATTTAATGCACTTTCTTGATGTGGTCGGAAAAAGTGAGTTCCATTTTACCAAATGCTTAATATGGGATAAGTGCGCAAAAATATGTGGCCGCTATTATATGGCACAGAAAGAGTATATCATCATGCTACGCAAAGGTGGTGATAGACCGATAAATGAATGTGGTACATCTGATATTCTGAGTATTCCTATTCCAACGAACAAGCGCAAGGATAAGGATGGTTTGATTAATCAGACTGAAAAACCAGTAAAGTTGATGGAGATACTAATCAGAAACTCGACAAATGTTGGTGATGTTGTTCTAGACCCATTCATGGGGAGCGGTACAACGGCAAGAGCTTGCGTAAACCTTGAAAGAAAGTATATAGGCTTTGAAATAGACCAGCGTCAAGTAGATTTTGCCAATAACGAATTAAAGAATATGAGTAGGCAGTTAAGTCTGTTTTGAAACTATGGATATGTGCAAGGTGTTTTGTTGCAATCCTGTTGTAAGAAATGGGAATAAAGAAACAACGGATGCTCTTATAAGAGCTATGAGAGACGAAGCCTTAAAACGAGGGTTGGTACGTGATGAATTGATAGATTTTCGCAACCAATTCATAAGAGAGGGCGAAATCAAAGCTTGTATAGAGCATTTGCTAGATAATTTCAAACGTTATTTTTGGAGGTATCATTGATATGAGAAGAAGAAAGTTGAACAAGTCTCCAGTGCTAGGCTTCTGCGGATTTGTTATCGGTTACGAATGCAAGGAAAAGGGAATAAAGCTGATGGAGTGCGATAAGGCGCAAGCAGATGCAATCATAGTTCCTCATCACTTTTCACACAAGGTAACGAAGAATAGTTGCTTGAATCTTTTGGTATTGTATAAGGATAAGATAAGGGGTGCAATGCAAATAGGGTATGGAATCCGACCGCACATCAAGACTGAAAAGGGCGAAGTGTTGGATTACCATCAAGTGAGGGAATTTGACAGAATGTGGCTGTCTGATGATATGCCAAAGTTTAGCGAGACGATTTGCCTATCTCTCTTGCATAAGTATATTAGGGCAACACATAAGGAAATCAAGTACCTTATATCTTATGCCGATACGTCCATAGGTAATAAGGGAACTATATATAAAGCTGCAAACTATGAGCATATTGATACCATTAAGGCAGATTTCTATGTATTACCAAGTGGTGAGCGTGTGCATCCGGTTACTATGTGGCATCGGCACAAGACAAGAGCATGGGAGGTTCTAAAGGAACTATACCCAGGAATAAAAAAGGCAGAAGGGTTTCAACTTAAATTTCTGAAGAAGTTATGAAGAAAAGAAATAAATGTATTCCTTGTCATTTGCATCCAGATCCTGAGCATTGGTTTAGAAAAGGTCAATCTTGGAAGGCGAAGGTCGCTTATGAAAGCGAGGATGATGCTTGGGAGTTTCTGAGTCAGAATCCGAAGTTACGGGCACAAGGTATGGCGGTGTATCGGTGTAGGATATGCAACAAATATCATATAGGGCACAAGAACAACAAATAAAAAATATAAACAGCAATGATAGTAATAAAAATCAAAACATGGAAAGACTGGAAGAAGGACTTTCTTGATTGGGTGCAAGAACCTCGACGCAAAACTTGCAAGGATTTTGTAGACTATATGGAGGCTTTGCAAAATCGTGTTCTCTACAAAATAATAGCCGATACTTGCGATAAATACGGCAATATGCGTGAGGGGCAAATCCAAGACATCACAGAAGCAGTCGAAAAATGCGTGGCTGAGTGTGCTAAAGAAGCACGCAAGTTAATCGATGAATGTCAGCCCGTAAAATTCTTCTAAGGCTGTAACTCTCATTACAAGCAACACAAACTCTACACAACAAGCGCAGTCAGCGTTATTTTAAAACATAAATAGTTGAAAATATGAAAAAAGAAGATAGACTTAAAATATATCGCAAATACGATGGTCATTGTGCTTATTGCGGCAAGAGTATAGAGTATAAGGATATGCAGGTTGACCATCTTGTTCCGAAGAATCGAGGGTGTTACTCTCGGTGGAGCAACAAGGCGGGAAAGTTTGTCGTATCCCATGGCGATGATTCCATGGAGAACTATATGCCATCTTGCAGGTCTTGTAATCTTCGTAAGCGTGATATGAGTTTGGAACAATTTCGCTCAGAGATTACTAAACAGGCTAAAGGATTGCTTAATGGTAAGGCTTCTTTCCAAGTAAAGATGTCGCTTGCTTATGGGTTAATCGAAGAGCACTTTGATAGACAAATTGAGTTCTACTTTGAGAAATTTAAATAGTTGAGAATATGAAGAAGTTTAAGAAGTCGATAGAGATTAGCACTGAGAATATTTCAGACGTTCTTCAAGTGCCAATTGTTACAAGTTTATACAAGACTAAGAATTTTAAAAATCCTTGTCTTGAAGGTCGTAGCGTTCCTTATGATACTATAGCATTGATGTATGTTCATATCGAAGGCTTTGATAGCGATTTTTGTATTGACCAAGGCAACATTCTCGCTCTTGATATTTGCGATACTTGGTATGCTTTTTCGAGGCGTGGATGGGATAAACATAAAAACGATGAGGTATGAAGAAAAAAGGATATTACGAATACGACCAGCCCATTTACCCACACTTATTGTGTGTTGGGGTTGGGTTGCAGTTTGAGGATGCAAAGAAAGCATTCTTGAATAATGATGGTACGGATATTGAAAAGTACGATTTTTTAAATGGTGATGGATTTACTTATTACGGACTTCACATAAGAGAAACAAGAAGAAAGTGCGTTCTTGTTTTATTCAGTAGCAGTAAGGCTATGCGTATGAATGTAATTTGTCATGAGGCTAGTCACGCTTGTGATGCTATCGAGGGTAATATTGAAATGAAACATGGTGGAGAACCATCTGCCTATCTGATAGGTTGGATAGCATCATGTATCAATAAGGCTCGTTTGGGAATTGGAGATTTCGTTGAAATCGTAGATAAGGAAGAAAAATAGCCCAAAGGCAAAATACCATTTGGTGTTTACCCCATCACTATATATAATAATGTAGTGGTGGGGATTTCTTTGTTAACGTCAGCAAATTATTTGTTTATATTATTATAGAGTGTTAAAAGCTATAGGAAATACATTAAATAATTTGCATATTTCGAATATTCTTTGTATCTTTGCATCGTAATTAAGAAATAAAGGTTACTAATTAAAAATGGTGAGACACACCACAAAAACTGTAATAAGAAAATGAAAAAGTTTTTTGAAAACTTATCTGAAAAGTTTAATGATGCGGCTTTTGAGGCGCAGCTTGATGATTTTACTTGCGAGTTTGATGCTATTAACAAACCTGCTGAAATCGTGGTGTCCGTTAAGAGTAGAAAGGTTATCCATTCATATGGAAATATTTCTTCTTATCCATATTACAATGTAGATAAGATTAATATCTATAATGAAGACGGAGAAGACGTGTCTTCAAAATATCCTTTGTTCTGCCAAAGAGTTAAGGATTGCGTGCCTTCTTATAAAGATGTAGAGAATGACTTGATGGAGGCAAATATGAGCGATACCGAGCTTTATTTCGGCTCAGAGGATAATTATTTGCATTACAAGTATGGTAACTAAATGGTTTGGATATGGAGTACGAAAATAAGTTTGTAGGTCTTTCATCTGTAATGAGTCACGACCTTGAAATATTAAGGTATGAACTAGAGTATGGATGGAAATTGGCTCTTATACCAAATGATGTGTGGTACAACTAATTACTTTTAAAATTTCAAATTATGGCATATTATAAAGTTAGTGTAGATGTATCGGATTTATTCGATGATATGCTCGTCCATGCACAGAAGAGTTTTCTTATTGACAAGTTTTGCTCTTTAGCAACAGACCAGCAGATAGAGGTAGTAAGCGAAATGCTGGAGAACCTAAATGGCGACCAAGTAGCTAAAGTTATAGAAGACGCTTTCGATAACTTGCATGAGCAAGGTCAAGAGCAAGTAATCAACTATGTGAACGAATAAGGCTATGATGTCCGATAAACAATATAGAGTTGCTCGCAAGGGTGTTGTTGAGCAACTTAAATTAGCTCAGAGACTACATTGCAAGCACATGGAGCAGAAGTATAAAGTGGCTTTGGAGAAGTTAGAGAAACGCTTCTTAAAGCCGGATGCTGTGGGCTGCTTCGATTTGGGCGCAAGGGTATCAAATAGTTATTATCATCTTTAAATGGTTAAGGGTATGGAAAAGAAAGAATATTCTGTTGTCGAATTTATTCAACATCTTAAAGATAAGCTATATATTAAGCTTAATAAAGCTGCTCGTTTAAATGAATTAAAGATAAGAGGAGGAATGTGGGTATTATGGCGAGGAGTTTATTAGATAGAGAATAGATGTATAAAGCATAAAATAAAGGTTATGGCTACAGCAAATTTTGAAATTGGAAATAAAGAGTTTGAGGTACGTTTCATACGAGAATCAGGTTATCCTCCAACAAAGAATGAACGTGGTTCTTCATTGGTTGAGTATGATGTAACGACATACAAAGATAATCAGCCAATGATGAAGAAGTTCAATCAGAAGAAACGAGTTTATTTCGACCTTGAAGGTAATGTTTATAAGGACAAGCAGAGCAACAAGGTGTGGTTCAATCTATATAAAGCAAGCTAATGGTTATGGGTACAAAAGTAGAAGTAAAGACTATTCCTTTGCATGGATTGTTTATCCATCGCAAGCAGGTTTGGCGTTCATTAGGTAAGCTTAGAGCTGAAAGCCATTCTACGACAGCGCAAAAGGTGTTTATGAATGAGCATGATACCGAGGTATCAACTGAGAATGCTGATTTCATTGATGGATTGAAAGTCACTCCTTATGATGGTGAGCTGCCAAGAATATCAAAATATGTTGGCAGTATAAGTTACTACCAGTATTGTTTAACACAAAAATTGGTTTAGTTATGGAAGATTTACCTATTGGCTCAGAAATCACCTTAAAGGTGGTTGAAAGCGAGACAGAAGAATGTAATGGTTGCTTCTTTGACGAGATAAGCAGCAATATTTATGAAAATATCTGCAAAGATATTTGTTGTGCCGCAACCGAGCGAAAAGACAAAAAGAATGTTCAATTTAAAAGGGTGAAGTAATATGGAAACAAAGATTAATGTAGCGGAAATTCTAAAGGATAAGCCAGTAAATACAAAGTTGTATTCGCCTTTGTATGGTGATGTATATCTTTCACATATAGGTGTAAGAAATGATATAAATGTACTGCATCATTCCACAATAAATGAGTTTCTATATGATGGTAGATATGCAGCTTATAAAGAATCAGAAATACTGCTATTCCCATCAAATGAAATGCGAGACTGGCGCAAATTTTGGAAGAAGGGTGATGTGTTAGTCAATAAAGACAATAACTCACATATTATCTTTGATAAGTTTAACGATGATACATATACAACTTTTATAGGTAAGTTATACTATGAGACAACTAAACATGGATATAATTATACTCATACATGTAGTCTTGTTAAGACGCAAGATTTCGATACTGAAAAAAGTGATATTGCTCAGACCTATACCAACACTATAGAGAAAATATTGTGTGGCAAGTTGAACATGGAGACCTTGGAAATTGAGAAGACTCAGCCTGAGTTCAAGCCATTAGATTATGTCCTCTGCAAAAGCACAGCTTGCTACGACATGAAAGCATATAATCTCTTCCAGTATGCCTACAAGAATAAAGAAGGTGCTCATATAATGGTTGGCGGTGCAGCCTTCATGGAGTGCATTCCTTACATAGGCAATGAAGAACTTTTAGGCAAAGAATAAAGATATGGAGGACTAGGTATGAATGATGAAATCATAGATGTTAACATTAGTTTTATCAATACTGATTATTTCTCAGTATCTGTAAGGGATGGGGCTATTTCGGTTATTGGAAGAATAACCAAGTTAGAGATGGAAAATTTTGTAAAGGCTCAATATTTCGAGATTAAAGAGGTATTGGATAAAAATAGTAAGAAAGGAAGATAATTATGATAGACGATAAGAAAATAGAATCTGCAAAGGAAGAAATCTACGAGGATAGATTCTTGCTTAATGGTGAAGAGATAGTCTTCAACAATGATGAAAAGGAAGAAATGTTCTACAAAGAGGACATCAAAGAAGCCATTGGACTAGGTGCTAAGTGGGGCATCAATGAGCTATTGAAGGACATGTTTCACCCTGCTAGCGAAGTTCCACGTAACGACAACGGAAAGGTTCTTGCGTTCTCAAAAGAATTCGGTAATAGAAAGCTCTACGACATGAACGATGAACTTGATAAAACCACTTGCAATACATATCAAGAAATGTGGGAAGAGCAAGTCAATATATTCCATTTGTCTGATTGGATATTTATAGATGAGTTGTTTGACTTGATTACGAAAGGAGGTGAGTAATGAAAGAGCTTAAAGATTTGGTTGTTGGTGATGATGTACTAGTTACAGGTATGTATTACAGACGTATCGCCAAGGTTGATAAAGTGACAAAGACTCAAATTGTTGTTGATAACGCTAGATATAGAAGAAATTCGGGCTGGCAATGTGGTGACGATATATGGGATAGGAAAAGTATATCTGTTCCAACAGAAAAGGAAATATCAGATGTTAAAGAAGAGAATTTTCGCAAGAAACTCATCTACGCTATCAGGTCTTTTGATTTCAAACGCTTATCAACAGATGAGTTAAAACAAGTGTATAAGATCGTAAAAGATAAAGAATGAACGAGATTAAAGTAGGCGAAAGAGTAACTATTATTCTTGAAGCTGTTGAACATGACACTTGTGAAGGATGCTTCTTTAAAGGAGTGGCTGGCTATTGTGGTGCAGCTCCACTTGGATTGAAGTGTCTTCCTAAATATCGTTCAGACAAAAAGAATGTAATCTTTAAAGAAGTAAAGGAGTAAAGCATATGAACAAATTAGAATATATACCAGGAGATATAGTAAAAATTGAATATGGAAAAGCTACGGGAAAAATAGGTTTCGTAACAATTACTTTTTTAAGAAGAAAAGGTTGCTATAGTCTTGTTGTATTTATTGGTAAAGGGTTTCAAGGTTCTTCTAAAGACGATTGGATTCAAACTTATAATGATGAGGTATCTCCGATTCCTCTCACTACTGAGATTCTAGAGAAGAATGGATGGGTGAAAGAAGTGATGAGCAGAGGAGTAAAGAATAGTCATTGGGTATATACAAAACCCGATATTGAAGAATATGGATATTTTCCAATCTACATAGAAAAAGGTATCGGTGATGAGTTTGATGTATATCCGTTTACAGATAATCACGATTGTAAACAAATTGCATACATTAAGTATGTTCATCAACTTCAACACATTCTATTCGGGCTAGGACTTAACTCAGAAATGGAGGTGTAGGTATGAAAAGAATAATAGCAATTATAAAGTTTCCTATATACGCAATGGTCGTATTATTGTTTATTCTATCAATACTGACAGCAAAAGGTATATTGTGTATCGTAAGATTAAAGCCTTCTGATTTTGATAATCTTCCTAAGTTCTTGCAAGACAAAGCAAGGAAGCTGTCAAATGTGGTTGAAAATTTAATGAATTGATTGTTTAACCGCCTTCGGGCATAAATAGTAGTAATATGAATACAGAAAAATTAGAAAGAGCAAATATCTTAGCCAAGAGTTTAATTCCTAAAGTAAATGAACTCTTAAATATTTCTCCAAAATCAATGCGTAGTAGTCTTGCTGATGCTATTTGTGGGCTTTCAGAGTGTGATGAAGAGTTTAAAACAAAATTCAAGCAGCTTCTGAATGAAACAAGACAGAGATTTCAGAAAGAGTTTGATGAGATTTAGTAACTAACCATTCTGCAAAGGATATAAATAGATAGATTATGAGTAATAGACATTCGTATGAAAGATACGAAATACCAGACATTAAAGGTCGCAAACACGCAGTAGTTCTTTTTTCCGAAAATAGAAGTGTGGTTCATAACGGAATTCCTAGTACTACAATGGGATTTGTAGCTATTGATTTAGATGCAAATACTTATAAAGATTAATCATCCTTTATAGGATATAAATATAAGTAATATGGAAGATAAAGATATTATGTCAGAGTTAAAATTGGAATATAGAAACAATATTGTATATTTTAATGGGTTAAAGATTAATGCTTATACAGCAGAAGGAATGCGATTGATAAGCAACCTTCTTAAAAAGGGATTATATGAAATTGGCAAAGAGTTGGGGCACAACTCAAAGTAACTAACCACCCTCTACTTGGCAACAGGGAGGGGGGGGGAAAGAAGAGAAAATGGAAGTATGGATAAGAAAGAGAAATCAATCAATAGTCATATTGGTAAGGCTATAGGCTATTCAGATAAAGCTCATTACGAGTTGCAAACCGCTCTAAATATTGCTTTGGAAGGAAAAGGGCTTAGTGACGAGGAAAAGGAACTTCTAAGCGTTGACTTTGCAACAGGGCCAGAAGAAGCCGTAGAGCGTGTTGCTGATGGTAGTTGTAATGATGAACATACCAGTGCCTGGGATAGCTCAATTAGAGACTGCCGAATATCTGAGGTATATCGCATGACAGGTGAGCAGATACGTGAATATTTTAATTTGTAACTATGGATAAGAAGAAAGTTAAAGAGCTGATAGAAGAAGCAAAACATTTAGCAATTTTACGCAAATATGAAAATAGACAGACATATTTGAATAATTGCATTTGTTGTTTGAAAGAAGCTTTGGAAGAACTCTCCAAGTCAGACTGGGTATCTGTTGAGGATGGGTTGCCTCCTTACGATGAAAGCGTTTTGGTAACAAATAAAGAAACTCCTAAAATTGTATTGAAGACAAGTAGAACTAAATGCAAAGGTTGGAATACAGATAAAAATGGATTCCTTTGTGCTGTTGCGTTCAATATCACTCATTGGAAACCTATTGAAAAGTTGGAGGAATAAGTATGCATAATAAAGTTAAAGAAGCATTAGGTAGTGCAAGCTACCTTACATATCACTGGAGACAGTACTCCTTTGAGCAGCTTGAAAAAGAAATGGTTAGAGTGTGTGGGCTATGCCACAAAGCATTGGGCATTCCACAAGATGATAGCGTTACAGACTTCGAGCGAGGTCAGTGGTCAGTTATTCAAAACATAATTGGCTACGCCAAAGATTATAGTCTAGCTGCACAACTTTGCCGTGAAGCTGGTATCGGTTATAAGAAGATAAAGGCTCTTCAGAAGGATTGTGGTTATTCCTACAAGGAAGAAGTTAATGACTTCCTAAAAGACAGTCGTAATGATGGAACTGATTATTTGAAATTGGAGGATTAGCCTATGATTATAGAAGATATAATCAACGAAAAGTGTGTAACCTTTGAAACTGAGGAGTCTATGGATAATATCCAATCTGCTGAGTACTTCAAGGAAAATATCCTACCAAATGAAGTAGAGATTACACAAGATGATGGTAACTATTTTGAGGTTTCTGTTAATTGTAAATCATATAGTTGTGACGTATATGGCAATGGTGATTTTTATCACTCTATTGCCGAGTTTAAATTATTGGAGGATTGATTATGACAAAATTTAAAGTAGTTAGATATTGGGATACATATCCCGATAGAGTTATTGCAACTTGCGATACAGAGGAAGAGGCAGAAAAGATATGTAATGAATATCGTAGAAACCGCAAGCCTATGTATGACTATTTAGTTAGAAAGGAAAATGAGTAATGACTAGAGAAGAGTTAAGAAATAATTATGGAAATGAAATCTGTGAGTTATGCCACCGAGAGTATTATACTAGCAGGGTACTCCCAGAATCACTTTGCGAAGGTCAGTTTTGCGAAGAGGCAGAAGATTATTTCGCAGATGAACATAATATAAAATTGGAGGATTGATTATGAATCGTAAAGAAGCAGCAGAGTTATCGCCATTTATTAAGGCGTTTGGCGAAGGAAGGATTATCGAATTTTCTAGTATTACTGATGTAAGTAAGGCATGGAGAGAAGTTACAGATTTTCCTATTGGAATGATTAAAAATTTCAAGTTCCGCATCAAGCCAGCGCCAAAGTACAGACCTTTTGCCAATGCAGAAGAGTGCTGGGCAGAAATGCTCAAACACCAGCCGTTTGGTGTTGTTAAAGACAAGTACTTTGCTAATTATCAGACACATCGTGCATTTACATGCTTAGTTACTAATGGTTGTCACTTCCGTGGATATGAAGATGAGACATTTGAAAGTAGCTTTAAGAATTTGTTATTTGCCGATGGCACTCCATTTGGTATTAAAGTGGAGGAATAGCATATGATTTTGTATCAGATTTGGTGTAAACGTACTTATGTTAGTGGCGGTTTCTGTGAAGGCGAAGATGAGCCAACACAACTAATATTTACTACATTAGATAAGGCACGTTCAAAAATACCAAAAGACCATTATAGTAAAGAAAATGGTTCACGTGAATACTACATTAAAAAGATTGAAATTGAATAAAAATGGAGGAATAGTTATGGTAATTTCAAGAAAGAAACAATTAAATTATGTTTTGAACCTTGATTATCCAATTATTGGTAATAAAGTTCAAATAGATTTGGATGATACAGATAGTATCACCTTTTCTCGCTTTGTATCAAAAAAGGCAGTAGTAATGTGTGCAAATAGGTTAGAGTATATTTTGGCTAACAACCCAGATAACTTTGACCTTGATATAGAGTTAAGCAATTTGCATGAAACCTTGCGATTTGCAGAGAAGAATCTTAAAGTCGCAGGTGGAATAGAAGAATGGAATGGGAATACAGCATGGCTATGTGTTAATTCTTTCGGCATGGAACTTATGTTCGCATCTAAACCTAAAAAGATTGATGATAGTTGGCGAGATGATAATGGATGTTGTAAGTGTTTAGAACTACCTAAAGGCAGTATCAAGAAACTCATCGGAAGAGAACTTACTTGGAGCGATGATGCTGTAGAACTTAAAAAAGAATAGTTATGACAAAACCTTACAGAATCAAGCATAAGGCTAGTGGATATTTCTACCAACGTTACAACGGAAGTAACCTTGGCAAGAAAGGCAAGGTGTATATGAATAATCAATCACCACTTACAATGTGTGATAATGAGAACTTTATACGTATTCAGATTCGTCACAACACTTTAGCTTATAAGGCATTGAGAGATACGCTTGCCAAATATGTTATAGGTAAAGATGATGAGTGTGAATGGCATAGTACATCTTACAGAGTTCCGAAAAGTGAATTTGAAAAAGAAGAATTATAGCTTATGAAATTAGAAGACATCAAGTTCAAGGCTAAACGTCTTGACAACAGAGAATGGATAATCGGAAGCTTTGTTGTAATGAAGATTCCTGCACTTAGCAGAACTACTATAGGTATCGTAGAAGCAGGCGGTGCAACGCTTCATGAAATTGACCCTGTTACTGTCTGCCAGTTCACAGGGCTGACAGATTGTGAAGGTAAAGAATTGTTTGAACACGACCTAATACATTTCGTAGGGTATAAGCCTATAGGCGAAGTGATTTGGTCAGAAGAGAACTATGCTTTTATGGTAGTCAGCGGAAATGAACCTTTTTATTGGCTTTCAGAAGTTCTGGAAATTGGTAAGATAGAAAGAGTTGGCAATAAATTCGATAAGGAGAAGTAGGATAAAACTATGGTAGATGTAAGTAATCAGCATTGGAACGAAGATGGGAGCATTACTATTATATTGAATAGTATTGAAGAAGTCGAAGAGTTCGTTGAGTGTATGAATATATGGAATAATAGAATGTATGAAGAATAAGATTTTAAACTTAATCAAGTCAGCCGTTTGGTTTGTCTTGTGTTTGTTTGTAGGAGCATTGATTTTTGAGGGCATTCGCTCTTTGGCTAATAGCAATGAACCTGCAAAGAAGATTGGTATGTCAGTATTCACTGAGGAAGGACACGATTATCTGGTTGTGGACACGAAACATGGTGTTTGCGTTGTTCACGCAGAAAGTTGCCCTTGTCGTAAAAAGAAGTAGCGTATGGAAAATAATATGTTTGAAGATATTGTTGCTGAAGGCAATATAGTTGTGATAAATAATAATTGGATTGTGTTATGTAAGCGTTGGGAACCATGGTGTCACATTCTCTTCTGCTATCTTTATCTTCACAAGGAAGCTAAGAATTTAATGGTAGGTTCTCATTTTGCAATGAACGAGGGTAAAAAGAAATCTACTCGGTTGGCTACCAACGAGGAACGTCTTATGCTTTTTGAGGAAATGTTTAAGTATGGAATTGCTTTCGATAAGCACGTCCATCATTTGGTTGGAATGTTGGTTGGTGTATGAAGATTAGGTTGGCAAAGAAGATAATGGCTTGCAACTTTCGCAAAGTTGTCAGAAGAGACCTACCATGGGATAAAGAACTAAAAGAATTGGATATTCTGTGCAAAAAGTCTCATTATTGGTATCTAAGACATTATGCATATAAACCATTGAATAGGATTCAAAAACTTCGCAAAGAAGGATGGGGAAAAGATTTATTCCGAGACCACCGTATCACCAAGGCGATATGTTTAACAAGAAAAAAGAAAGCGCATGAAAGAGGTAAGCATTAAAGTAGAAATGACAGTACCTGATGACTTCGATACTAATCAGTTCTGTCTAGCCACAGTGAGCGGAGACTACCCAGAATTAGCTGAGGAGTTCTGCCGCTCAGTAGCAAGTGAATGTTATGTAGATAAGGAAGACATTGAGAATGACTTCCAAATCGGATTTGAACAATATAAAGATTAAGAGATATGAATGAGTTTACAAAGATTTTCGCAAAGACAATAGAAGATGAAGCTATCAAACAGATAGAAACCCTATCTAATAGCGAGGCTTACAATAGTTGTAAAATAAGAATAATGCCAGATTGCCATGCAGGTAAAGGATGCACTATTGGCATGGTAATAGAGCTTGATAACAGAGTAGTTCCTAACACTGTTGGAGTAGATATAGGCTGCGGCATGAAAGTCGTAAGACTTGGTAAAGTTGATATTGACTTGCAGAAATTTGATGAAGCAGTCAATAAGTTGATTCCGTCTGGTTTTAATGTCAACGAGGGAGAAGTATCAGCCTACATAAACGGATTGGTTGATGGTTGTATGTTTGGCAAATTCCGTGCTTGGGATTGTCTTGACAGCATGGAAATAGTATATCGTTCTGTTGGAAGTCTTGGCGGTGGCAATCACTTTATTGAGTTAGATGCAAATGAAGAAGGAGAGAAGTTTCTTGTGATACATACAGGAAGTAGAAACCTTGGTGTTAGGGTATGCAACTATTACCAAAAACTTGCCTACGAGTATTGTCGTAAGAAAATAGCTGATAAGTCTGAGGTTATTGCCAAGTTGAAAAGCGAAGGAAGAGAAAAGGAAATACAGAGTGTTATCAAGTTGTTAGGTACTAGAACCATTAGCAAGGAACTTTCTTACTTGGAAGGTGATTTGCTCAATGACTACCTCAATGATATGCGCATAGTTCAAAAATATGCTGAACAAAACAGAATGATTATCGCCAACAGACTTGTAAATGCTTTAGGTGTAGATATTGATGCTAATTCAGATAAGTATTCTTTTACAACCATTCACAACTATATAGATACAGACAAGGGTATATTGCGAAAGGGAGCTATCAGTGCAAAAAAGGATGAGGTAGTCATTATCCCAATGAATATGCGTGATGGTTCTCTTATCTGCAAGGGAAAAGGTAACAAAGATTGGCTATGCTCTGCCCCTCATGGCGCAGGTAGATTAATGTCTCGTACACAGGCAAAGAAAGAGTTATCTATGGATTCTTACAAGAATGAAATGAATGGTATTTATTCCACATCAGTTTGTGAAGAAACCATTGATGAAGCACCTATGGCATACAAGCCAACCGAAGAGATTGTTGAGTTAATCAAACCTACGGTTGATGTCATTGATGTCATTAAGCCAATTTACAACTTTAAAGCAAAATCATTATGAGCAAGGAAACATTTGACTTCTCGGAGGCTCTGAGAAGAATGAAGGAAGGGAAGAAAGTGAGAAGAATCGGCTGGGGTATAGTTGACAAACTATGGATAGATAAAGATAAAAATATCAACATTTTCTATAAAGCAACAACACATTCTTCGGAAGGTTTCATTCATATTTTTCCAAGTTGTTGGAGTTATTTCACTTGCGAAGATATTCTCGCAACAGACTGGGAGGAGGTGGAAGGATGAATGAGAAAGTATTTACCCTCACAGTCAGCAAGCAGTGGTTCGATATGATTGTGGCTGGCGAAAAGAAGGAAGAATATCGGACGATTAAAGGTTACTGGACAGTTCGACTTTATGATGTTTTTGCAAAAAATCCTACGAAGTATTTAATGGATAAAAAGATAAGCGGAGATATTGGTTATCTAAAACTGATGATACGTTGTAACCATTTTATCGCAAAACAATATACCCACGTCCTCTTCATCAACGGCTACCGCAAGGATAGCCCACGAATTGAGAAGGAGATTGAGAGTATTACCATCGGGAAGCCTAAAAAAGGTCTTTGTCCCGACAAGTGGCTTGATACTGAGTTTTTTATTATTAAATTTAAGTGATATGAAAATAAAGAATTTACCAAAGAAGATTTATCTCAATATCTGTAGTAATGAAGATGAGGTAGATTACAATGAGCTGAACGGGGTAACGTTCAGTACAGAAAAGATTGGTGTTACCGATTGTGATACGGAAAACGTTCCTTACGTGAATGCTGCATCATTATGGCACGACCTAAAGGAAGAGAAGCCACCATTAAAAAAGTGGGTAATGTTCCGATATAGTGGAGGTGGCGTAAATCCTACGGCTCTTCATTATGGAGCAATGAGTGACGATATATGGGTTGTCACAAGAGGAGACGGAACACAGCGTATCGAAGTTCTGTATGAGTGCTACGATAAGATTGAGTGGTTTGATTTTGATGAACTAAAATAATATGGCGTTATGACAAACGAGGAATTTTTCAATGCGTATCGTGGGGAGCCTGTTTTTTATAAAGGTAATGATATTGGTGCATACGTTGCAGGGTATGTAGAGGAAAAGTATATCATCCTTGGGTTTTATGATGACAAAGGATGTATTCTTGCCTTTAATACAGATGTGAATGTAGATAAGGTATATGTATCATACCGATTCGCAAAGTTAAAGTATTTGGAAGTTGTAACACATTAGCAATATGGAAAAATATAAATATACAAATAAAGAGGAAAGACCCATTCCAAAATATAAGAATGGTGATATTGCTTGGTATATTGATGGATGGTTTGAAGCCCCACAACGCTGTATAGTAAAGGGATGCTGCAACGTATCTTGGTTCGAGGGGAATGAATTTAATTCTTCGGGTTGGTGGATAGATTATAGATACAAGCCCGACTATTGTGAACGAACTAAACAGCATACAATTTGAGAGGAATCACTTTTTGATACCGAGCAAGAGGCTCTAATTGCATTGTTCGAGGAATTTAAAGATAAAGTAAAACGTAAATTAGAGTTTTTTAATAAAGAGTCAAAAAAGCTTGGTATTAAACAAGAGTTGCGATTGCTTTTATAAAGGGTAGGGGAATCTATTCTTCCCCTATCTCTTTTAAACCCAAATCTATTAATAGCTTATCCAATATCTCATTCACGTCATTACGGAAACTTCGGTAAGTAACATAATAGAAACTGATGTTTTTGTAATCATGGCTTACATTAGAACATGTACACCCCAAAACCTTAGCGATTTTTTCTCTTAACCCTCTTCTCATCTTAGAACCGCCAAGGGCACTAGGAGAATAAAGATAAAGAATAACAAAGATAAATTGCTTGCGTACCATTGTGGAATTTCGTCCGGCATGATAGCTCATAAACTTATCGTAAATATTGCCTACTTGCGATAAGTCTTGCATCAATGGAATGGAAAGACTTATTTCTTCCTTGGATAAGATGGCCTTAGTTTCTCTAATCCATTTTATGCGTTCCATGATTTTCTTTAGATTCATTTCAATGTCTGGTTCTTTCATTCTTTTCTATTTTTAATCCAACATTTCATAGACGAAGTTAACCTCGTCTGCATCTATTTGTTTCCTAAACTTTTCTATGTTAGAAACTATCAACGAGCAGTGCTCGTATGAACTCTGCCCATTGATAACTTTTTCTATTCTTGTTATTCGGTATCTCATTTTATTTCTATTAGAGTTAAAATGCAATATCCCAACAAGTCTTTATAGCTGTCAAGAATAGGCTCTTCTTTAGCATCCTCGTTCAAAGTAAGCAAAGAGCAAATACGATTAATCTTCTCTTGCAAATGACCGAATGCATACGGATAACCATCCTTAGAGAAACATTCCGAGAAAGCGTTTCCATACCGCTTATTCTTGGTTTTGAAAAGCTCAATTTGCGACCCGATGATGTCGTTATAATCAGAAACAATAAACCAAGAGAGCGTAAGCAAGGCTTCCATCGCCATTACGCTGATATGATTTCGTAAGGTTTCTTTGTCTTCAGAAGATGCTCGAATCTCATACATAAGACGAAGGAAATTGGCTGCGCTTGAAAATAATCCGAGCTTTCCGAAGTCCTCCCTTAGAGATGAAACGAAAGTGGCATTATCCTTGCATTCAATCATGTCTGCTAAATGTCTAATCTCAAAGATATACTTGTTAGCATATTCGCAACACCCATTGTTATTTTGTTCCACCATGTCCGTATCCTTCTCCACGATTATTTTCCATATTCAACTCTCCAAGTATGCAATCTGGATTTTCTACCTTGCGGAATGCACCCTGGCAAACACGAGTACCTTTCTTGACTACGAAAACATAATATTCGTAATCTGAATCTAGTTTAAATTTGCTATCCTTTGTCGGCATATAACGGTCGGAATTAACTATATAAAGCGCACCAATATTGTCCCTATAGTCTTCATCGACCAGACCTAGACAAATATCAATATCCGCTCTAACATTAGTCATGTAACCAACTTGTGTTTCGTTCTTGCCAATAAAGGCCACATCAACTTGCATACCTTTGTCAGTAAAGCCGGAACGTGAACGAATATCCAAACCAACATCTTTAGGAAGTTCAATTCCTAAATGTAGGTTGATGTGACCTCTACCCATTTTCACCCAAGGCATATTCAACACTACATCTTGTGGACAGTAAAAATCAACTGCCGCTGCATTACCTTCCTTATAAGGAACACTACCACCTCGCAAGTCAAGTACATAAGCCTTGCCTTGTGCAACTAACTTTTTTATTAACTCCTTATCCATTGTATATAAAGCCTAAATCATTTAAAGTTCTACAATTCTTAACCAGTCCTTTTGCCCATAAATTACGCAACTCAGGTAACGGGTCTTTTCCGTACCTATTCTTTATGGTTGCTAAGGTCAAGATTTCCGGTTTAATATGTTTATCTCTTTTCTGCTGTCTTAGCTCCTTCAGAATATTCTCCAAGTTCTCCATTGACGAAATCCTCCATTGTTATATTGTCAACCCCAAATTTATCAGCCAGATCATCGTTCCCAATAATCAGCCAATTAGATTTGTCTTTGAGAAACTCTATACTCTCGGTGCTTTTTGCTGCATCAACAAAAGTATCATCAATATTATCAGTAGAGCAATATGGAACTACCGCATTAACTGCATACATAGCAATTTCGTATGAAATAACCGATACCATTTTCTTGAATGTTATATCGGATGAATACATTACTTGGTTCTTGTCATATCCTAAGATGTTGACACGGACTATATTATTATCAGCTTGCAACGCTCTAAAGAAATCGTGCTTTAGCTGAAAATCCGTAATATCTACAGGATGCTCGTTACCCGATGGAATACTTATAACATCCAACAGGCTTACAAAAATAACTTTTTTAATCATTGTCTTCTTCTGTTAATAATTTATCTATTGTTTTTTCTAATTCGTCTAATCTTAGAGTATAATCCTCTTCGTAAACGCATGTCAATGTAGAAATAAAGAACTTATCATTATCTGTTCTCAATTCAATCTCCATGTATTCCTCGTAATAGCTATCATATTTAATTGCTATCGAAAAGGAGTTCATGTAATCTGGGTTAAACCTCCTCTGCAAGGCTTGTGCTCTCGTAAACGCATCATTGAATTCGTTTGTCATGGTTCAATCTTTTGTGTAAGCATTTCTCTGTTCTTTGCCATTGCATCATGGAAGCCTATATCGTATCTGTCGGTCTGCTCCAGCTCATAGTTCCGCTTTATAAGTTCACTTGTCTGATATGAACTCTTTGCTAGTTGAATTTTAAAATAGATAAACTCAACAAACATAACCATAAAGCAGATAGCAAAGCCTATTATTACTGCTGCCTTTGTATTCTCCTTACAGAACCTTACAATACACTTAGCAAGCCAGCATGTTGTACTAACTATGCCTACAAGTACAAGGTAAGGAATTCGTAAAAGAACCTTGCATAACATACCCATAGTACTCTTCGTATAAGATGCGAAATCCGTACTTGTAAGAACTAACTTTAACTTCTTCATATTTTAGCCTATTTAATGTTTATCAAAAGTCTTTTGTTAACGAACCACAACAAATCAATACCATTCATCATGCAATATCCGCAAAGCATGCCAATCAAGATTATTATCTTCTTGAACACTCGGTAATGTGTCATTTCAATCTTCAGCATAGACATCATCAAGTCTTCAAAGGAACGGTCTCTCATTGAATCTGGGTCTAGCCTCAATGATTTGACATTCATCTTGTACTTATTGGCCATTGAGAATAATATAATAGCAAACTCTGCTAATTTGTCCTCTAGAGTTCCGGCAACGAGTTTAGAGTATATTTCTATCGTACCACGTCCATTAACATTTTCATATTCCCAACGTTTGGCGTTGAAACGACCTTCGTATTTGCGCATTTCTACAATAGCGTCAATTACGTTGAATGTTTCTGCTCTTTGGGTCTGGCTAGCAACATCAAAGTTGCAAGCCTCTATAATCTGTTCTATTTCTGCTATCTCCATTTTATACTATTGAATCTAAGTCAAAATCATTAGAAGGAATGAAAGCCACATGGTCTTTCTCCCTTGTCATCGTTTTCTCTCCTGTTCGCACGCAATTAATTTGCTTGGGATTTTTATGTCGTACCACAAATGTTCCAAAGCTGCGTATCATAACACGGTCTCTGTTGCGCAACGATTGCTTTGTGAGGTCTATGAAATAATTCACAATGGCTTGAACATCATCCTTGCGGAACTTTTTGCCATTTACATCTCTAAGGTTCTTAATGATTGCCTTGATAATTTCTTCTTTCTTCATATTCTCTAAGTTTTTTATTCCCTAAACTTCTAATCAAGTCGTATGGGTCTATACCATATTTCTTAACGAAACATTCTCTTAGCTTGCATATAGCCTTAAAATCTGCATTTGTTGTATTCTTGACTATCATATAAGCTGAGTCTAATCTAACATCAGCTTTAGGAGCTTTTACCCGAAAAATCTTGTTGCCTTTCTCGTCTTCGATAAGTTCTATATTAACTTCCTCGCCCTTAGCTTTTTTTCTTGCCGCCCATTCTTCATAAGTGATGGCATTTTGCTTGATAGCCTCATCTTCTTTAGCCTCTTTCTCTTTCTGTATATTTGCCTCTACTGCTTTTATGGCATCTATACGATGGGAACAGAAAGTATTCAAGCTCTTTGTTATAACTTGCGGATTTGGCTTCTTGTAGAATTTCTCAAACTTTCCGGCAATAAACATCTTGAAGAAAGTAATCAGCTCGTTCAGATTAAGGAAATAATACTCATCCTTTATAGCATTTGCAGTCATTATCTTGATATTGTCAGTAACCTCATTATTTACAAAGCCACAAATACCATAGACTTCAGAAACCCATGCTACAAGCCATGTTATTGCACTTCCTTCTCCATAACACAAGTCAAGATAGGTAAGTGTTGGTGCGTTGCTTTTAAAAGCTTTTCCGATTGGCATCTTACTACCTACTTGGCTAGATGGAGAGAAAGACATTAGAACGTTATCGAATGTTCCGTACTCATTGAATATTCGTTGCTTTTCTCTGTTGATTGAGACGCTGCACGAGGTCGGCTGATTCTTGGTAATAGCCTTGCTCTGCGTCTTTATTAGTCCCTTGCTTTCTATCATCATAATTTCCTTCCAATACTTTAACAAAATTATTTGGTCTCATAATCCAATCAAAACTCGCCATCCATCCATTACTACCATTAAGGAATGAAGATGCTGCCGCCTTGTCAATCATCAACTTCATCTGCTCACTCCCATATTCTTTAAGCCGTGAATTAATCATTGACTTTCTCTTCGATGTCAGAGCATGAACTAGAGGCATTCCTCTTCCAACGATAACCTTATTGAAATATTCGCAAACCTTCTTTGCTTTATCATCCACTTGTTGTACACTAGGGACGTTATTCAATGCGATTCGTTCAGGTTCATTCTTGTGTTGCTTAGAGATTCTTCACCTTCAGCAAATTCTATGTTGTCTTCATGCTTCCAAATAAAGACTTTTCCGTTTCCGATAGATAACATTTGTTTCTCAAATAGCCCATCAATAGCTTTTTTTGTCTTTGCTACCGACATACCTATCTTATTCGATAATTCCTTGTTGCTCCCATATACATATCCGTCTTTGTCAGCATTAAATGACAGACGGACGAAAGCGACCAATTCATCTGCATCCAAGCTACATGCTTTTTCGTCTAATTTTACTACCATATCTTAAAAAAATGCATTTGTTAATTGTTTATTTCCACTCATTATTACCCACTTTCCTTTGCCGTTTTGGTCTAGCAATTTCAAGTCTTCAACTTTTCCGAACCTCTCATAAGTACCACAGAGGTCAACAAACCAAGGTTGTTTCCCTTTTGATAGTCTAAGAAGTCTTCCTACGACTTGATAATATTGCGCTAATGAACGTGTTGGCTTTGCATACACTACAGTATCTAACTCCGGATAATCAAAGCCTACGACCAAGATTTGGCTATTTACCAATACCTTAGTCTGCCCATTGCGGAATCGCTCGATGATAGCCTCACGCTCTTTAGGTGGTGTCTCTCCGCAGACCATTTCGCAATTAGGTATGGAATAGGTCAGCATCTGAGCTTCTTTAACGAACTTAGTAAAAACCAAGATACCTTTACGTTGTCCACCTCGCTTCGGATTAAGCAATCTTTTGACAACATTAACTAGCCATCCGTACAAATCTACACGTTCATATTCTTGTTTGACACTTTGGTCAGTGTAATCACGGCAAGTTGAATTGAGCTGCAAGTTTCCTTCGTTCCATTGTGGTGGTGGGCATGTGTAATAGTTCGGAAGACAGATATATCCGTTTTTTGCCATATCCTCAACTTGAACATAGTAGATAAGCTCCTTGAAAATCTTGTCTCTACTTCTTGTCAGAAACTTCAGTATGCTACCATAGTTCTGATAGGAATACAGACGGAATGGTGTTGCGGTTAGACCTATGACCTTGCTCTTTAGTTTATCAAGAAACTCCTTATACATGCCGGATTCAGGTTTCACTAAATGAACCTCATCAATCAATATGTATTTGAAGTCAGTAAATAATTCGGGATGTCCTTTCACGCTACCAATTGTAGCAAAAGTAACATCGCTGATTTCTTTTGATTTAAAGCTAGCGGAATAGATGCTGGCATTATCAAATCCATAAGAACAATACTTCTTGTAGTTTTGTTCCAAAATTTCCTTAGTAGGAGAGAACACAAGCACTTTATCCTTGAGCCTAGCAGCTATATCTGCCAAAATCAATGATTTGCCCGATGCAGTAGGGAGCACTTCCAGAGCGTTCCAATTTTTCTTTTCATCCAAGAAAAACTCAACTGCCTTCTTGCTTGCTTCTTCTTGATATGGTCTTAATTTAAACTTCATTTCACAAATAATATGAAATCACTTTTGTTACTATATAGGAATACACAAGTCTTATGCATAACAAAAGCCAATAGAAAAATGACCTTACAGTTTTTATGGTGTGTCTCACCAAGACGATTGCAAAGGTACGAAGAATAATTTAATAATGCAAATAAATTAGTGTCTATAATTGCGACTATAACATTATTTAAACCTTATTAATTGTCTTTTTCTTCATTCATTTTCAGAATTAGAGCCGCATAGTATTTATAGAGTTCCTGTAATTCAAACACCGACCAATTCTTTGCTTGATGCTTCATTACTTCCAGTAAATCGACTTGTTGTTCTCCGAGCCGCTTTACTTCTTCCATATCTAAAGGAACGTGAGGATGCTTTTGCAAATAAGCCAATCTTCCAAGCTTCATTACTAAATTCTTTCTATAACCGATAAGATGGTCAGAAGAGAATCTGTTGCATCGTTTGCATTCCGCATTCTGATTACGTGTATCAAAGCGCAAACTCATATGAGTTCGTCCGCAATAATGCCCATTGTCGGCTTGGTCGATTGGCAATATTCGTCCACAACTGATACATCTGAAGTACTTATAGTGAAACTCTCTAGAGTCTCTCATGCGGATATAAACCGACATAAGCCTATCTAGCTTGTCAACCCACTTTTGCTTCTCGCTCCTTTGGTGTTTAGGCTTCTTTCCTCCTTTGTTAAATCTATCATAATATCCCATAATCTTTATCCTTTATCAAACCAAAAGTCATAGTTGCTGCTGTGGGGGTCGAACCCACAACCTTTTTCCGATTTGGGCGGACGTTCTACCATTGAACTAAGCAGCACCACCCCATAGGGGGATTTCAAACTAATTAAATAATAAGAAAAATGAAAAGCCTTACTCCTTTGGTTTACCCATATGCAAGAAAACATCCATGATTGATGTTTCCTTAAGGCTTGTAATATTGTAATCAATCATAGTCTTACCCATAATCTCATCTACATTCTTACGAGCCTTCTCAATGGTATCACCCTGCACAAGATAACGAACCTTGGTCTTCCTCTCCTTGCCAGATTTTTCGTCAATAGTAATCATGTTAATACTGCAATCGTAGTATTTATCCTCACTATCTACCTCTGAAAGGAACAACTCAGAGAAACCTGCTTTCTTCATAGTGACAATCTCCATATCACCATTTGTGTATACCGCCATTTCTTTTGTAGTCTTAGCCTCGCATTCTGACCATGACAAGGCATCTACAACATATTGCTCTGTAGTTTTAGCGTTCGTTCCGTCTTCTAGAGTTTTCTCATAACGAACACCTACGATAAAATACTTTCCTGTTAATGATTTCATATTCTTTCTTTTTATGTTAGAGAATGTGGTATCGGTGAGGCTTGAACTCACGACCTAATGTTTAGGAAACATTTGCTCTATCCAACTGAGCTACGACACCAAGCATCCTATAAAAACTCTTTATTTAATTCTGCTTGCCTCTCCACCTGCGTCTGCCATACCATATAAGCATGGTCTTGTGGAGTAGGTATGTATAATCCTCTTTCCATAGAGCAATGATGAAGCCATCGGTCTATACATAAAGACATTTCTTCTTTGTCAAGGTCTGGTATGTGCCTCCAATATTGGAAGGCCTTGCCTTGTTTATTCTCACGCTCCCTAAGAAAAACATCCTTATTTACACGTTTGAACTCTTGTTCGATATAGTCCTTAGTATATCCTTCTTCGATAGCTACGTAAGTGATTGTTACCCACAGATAAGCATTCTGCTGGATTGTCCTAGATTGTTGCCTCTCTTTAAGGTCAACAACAAAGAACTTCTCATTATAATAATCACCTTGTAGTTTCTTGGCTTTGGTTATCATAGCCCTGGTTCGTTCCTCGAACTTTTCAAGCTCGACCGGATTCAACATATTATATACCATCTTTCTTTAATGAAAGGTGGAGAAAATTAATTCTCCACCATAATAAGTTTAAAATGGCGCATCAGATGTGTTAGTGCCACTCGGCTGTGCTGGTGGAATTGGTGCTGTACCTGCGGCTGGAGCTTGTGGTGGAAAAGGATTGTTAGCGGCAGCTTGCATGCCACCTTGTGGCGCATTGTTCTGTGCTTCAATCTTTTGCATCTTGTAGCCACGAACAGATGTAAACCAGTCTGTTGTGCCATCCTTCTTTGTTCCTTGATATGATTCAACGTCAAAGAATACTTCAGCAATATCCCCGACATTAAAACCATCCGGTACATGTACATTCTTACCACTGAATTCAAAGATGATGCGCTTTTCGTAGCCACGTTCACCTGTCAAACCATCGAAACGTGTTGCATCAAGCATCAAACGTCTCTTTTCAAATGGTTCTTTACCTTGTCTCTGAATAGATTGAATGCCTTCGATAGCAACAATCTTACCTTTATAACTATTAGCCATAACTTAAAATATTTAATAAAACAATAAATTATCCAACTCTGTTCAAGGTCAAACTAGGCTTTACCTTAGTTACCTTTTTATACTTTTTCAATAGATGGTTGTAAGCTTCTTCGTCATCCGCATCAAAAGCCTTCGTATCTAACGTAACCCTCTCAGAAGCAGACTTCAAGGAATAAGTGTAAATTGAAGTTTTATAAGATGTGAGGTTGTCATTTGACATACCATCAAAGATAGCTGCCTTCAACTCCTTTTCCTGTTCTTGCAATTTAGCAATGCGCTCTTGAACGTCCCTGAGTGCAATTTCGTTATCTATAATGTAATAAGGTGTTTTTGTATCATCATTATACAAACGACCTTCTTTCTCGCATCGGAACAATTCTTTAACATCACTAGCAGGTCTTGGCTTGCCTAATGGGATGAGTTTACAGATTGTTCCACGCTTCTCGTCATCACGCAACCACATACAACATATACGTGTAACCTTCAGATGAGGATTCAATGTTTCGAAACCGAACTTATACATCGAGTTCTGCCAACGCACATACTCCTTATTAACGGAATAAGTACCCTTAATATCCCAAATCTCAACCTCATCGTCCGGTGCATCATCCTTGTGCATCACCAAGTCGATTGCACTTGCATGGTCTTCTCCGATTCGAAGGACATATTCGCTACCTATAATCTCATATCCATTCTTCTTGATATAAGCGACAAAATCCTTGACACTCTCTGAGGCTGGCTCAATACCCAATGAAGCAAACAACTCTACCTGCTCATGGATAATAGTGCCTTTTTCGGCAGCTTTCTTCAATACCTCTTCGCTTACGTTAGAGTACATATTGGGAAATACATACTGATGAAGCATACCTGTAATGCCACTTAATTCACGACCATCATAAAAGTATTGATGTGTGGAGTCCTCATAAAGAACTCCACTGTTATTCAATTGTATCATACTAATCTTGATTTAAATTGTGTCAACTTAGCTAAGAAATCTGCATTCTTTTGATATTCGGGATAAGCATCATAAACTGCTTTTAAATCCTTCTTGCTCTGTGCGAGTTCCATCTTTCGTAATGCACATTTGCGTTTAAACTCTTCGGACTTCTGAAGGTCTGGGAATCCGTTCCAAACTCTATCTACGTCCTCCCAAATTTGAGCCTGTTGCAATTGTGGATAAGCATATTGTTTTTGCTCATTAAGATTTTCGTCTTTTTCTTCCTCGCTCTTTGGGGCTGGTTCAGAGTAACCATATACTTCTTTCTGCTCATTCATCCATTCAAGAACTTCTTGTTCTGTCATGCCGCAATACCAACGCACAATGTTATTCTCATCTTGAATAATAAGTTTGGCAATACATCTGTTTGTATAACCTACATATCCAACATGGAAAATTGTCTTCAACTTTCCGCTTTGAGAATATTCGGTGTTTCGGTTGAGGTTGATGAATATCTTCTTGGGAGCAGTATACAATTCTCGACCGATACCTAAACAAGAGCATGCACGCTTGAAAGAGTCGCTAGCTTGGCCTTTAACGGCTTCGGTGTTACTTGGCGTACCAACATCTTGCTTATCTATCCAACCGATACCTTCTTTATAAACGGAAACTGTACAAAAGAGGTTTTGACCAATAAGCTCATGCTTACGTTTCCAGCCATAGATGCCGAACTTCTCATCTAATCGTCTCATATCACATCTTGCGTCCTTGTAAAGCAACAAGGAACACCAGTCCGGTGACTTCTGATTACCACCTTGACCGACACGGACTTCTATCTCATCCGCATCAAGGAGGCGAAACTCATAATCCTTAATTTCTACGCTCTGCCCTTCTACAGGCTTCGCTGCCTTATTCTCTGCCATAGTCGTATATTTTAAATAATCATTTTCTTTATCTGACAAGAAACAACAAGTTCATTGATTTCTTTGAGAGAATAATATCTAGGTGAGTTCTTACTATCACCTACATATTCTTTCATTAACCTATTCTTGACCCATTTGTCAATCATCTGCTTTTCGAATCCTTTTGATGCGAGATAGCATTCGGCATCCTTTCTGCGTATCCTGTCGGAACGCAACCCCATTTCAAATTGGGCATCCATCCGTCCCGCTTGAAATGCGACTGATACTAATTGCTTAATCTCGCTTAATGACATATTCTTTCTACAGTTTTTATGGTGTGTCTCACCTTTTTATGTAATATTACAAAAAATATATTAAATTTCTTGCAAGTTACGATATATTTATGTATATTTGCAACATATTTAATGTTTTCGAGTGCAAAGATAAGAAAAGTATTGCAAACATGCAAATAAAATAGTGCTTAAATATACTATATTAACCTTTATTATCTTTAAGCTCTAAATGTTTACATAAATTAAGTTACACATGCGCTTACTGCGTATTAAATTTTAGGTTATGAATAGTGCATACGAAAGACTGAAGGCTGTAATCATTGCTTTGGGTTACACTTCAAATGAAAAATTCGAGGATACCGTTGGCTTAGGACATGGCTTCGTCAGCCGTATAACTAATCGTGTATCTTCCAAAAGCTTGCAAGCTATAACGAGAAAATTTCCGCAGGTAAATCCAAGTTATATTAGGACGGGAATGGGGGAAATGTTCATCTCTTCACCTATAAAGGTAAGCGAAAACGAAAACGCAAAGACTAGACTGCGTGAGTATCTTAAATATAAAGGAATTACCAAACGAGAATTTTGCGACAAAGCTGACGTGGCCTCTAACTTTCCTATCATAGGGAAGAATGGTGTATTCACGGCAAGAGTATCTTATAGAGTGAATTCTAAATTCCCAGATCTTAATATGGATTGGCTAGCTAATGGAGCTGGAGAAATGTTGCAGCCGGAGGCTAATATTGAGAAATTCAACAACTACAAAAGCAGAATAGCGCCATTCTGTACAGAGATGGGAATTAGTACTACATTCTTCTTGCGGAAATGTAAGAGCTATACCAGTGCAATTAGCAGATTGCCGGATATGCCTAGCGAGACTTTCTTGAAGAATATCTCTTTGGCTTACCCTCAGCTAAATCTGAATTGGCTTAAGACCGGAGAAGGAAAGATGTTTAACGATGACATCAAATCGAATATCAATTCAAGCGTCAGCTTTGTTCCTCTTGTTCCACAGATGGCTTATACTGGTTATCTCAGCGGATATGCAGATGATGTATATATATCATCGCTCCCAACAATCCCTATTGTAAAGGAAGATAAAGAAAAGTACGTAGCATTCGAGGTAAGCGGTGATTCTATGGATGATGGCTCGTCTAGAGCTTATCAGAATGGAGACATCGTTATATGTAAAGTCTGCCCTGACTACATGGTAAAGAGCAATGGACTTCATATAGACGGAAAGGAATATATCATAGTTCATAAAGAAGGTATTCTGTTGAAGCGAATCATTGACTTGGATATGAATAATGGAAAGCTTATATTGCGTTCCTTTAATCCTACTTATCGTGATTTAGAGTTGGATTTAGCAGATGTGAAGCAGCTCTTAGTTGTGGAATATCAGCAGAAAAGGAAATGATAATGTAAAGTATATTTGTATGTTCTGTGGAGTAGGCTTGCATAAAATGTCGCAAAATTGCCGCAAAATGATTATTCGCCTATAGCGTAAGTTGCTATTGTTTAGGCATTTTATTGGTGTTCCGTATAACAGCCTTCTAAGCTGTGGGTCTTGGGTTCGAACCCCAACGGAATCACTATAATAAGCAAAATGAAACTTATTTGTACAAAAATAGCGTGAGAGAACAATGGCAGTAAGTTACTTATTCATAGGTACTTATCTCTGTTGTTCTTTTTTTGTTTTTTAATATATTTTATCACTTATTCCTCTTTTATGTACTCTTTCCGTAAATAGCTGTTAGTCAATATGTTATGAATTTGACGTATTGAGAAATCATCCATGTGTGTTACAAATGTGTTATCAAAAAGCGCTAATGTGTTATCAGAATAGAGAAGTTGAAATCCTTAATGACCGGAAATGACCGTGACCTTAATGACCGGAAAATGGCCCTAAACATTTATTTGTTTTTCTGATGAAATTCCTTCCTTGTCTTAGCCATTGCTTCCGTAGCCCTATCGTGGGTCTCTATCAGCAATGGGCTCTTGTGATATTGCACGATTTTGACTCCGACTGAGTTGTGCCTTTTCTTTACCTCGATGCATTGTATGATCAAATCTGGATTGGCTGATTTAGCCGTTGGAGCCTTGTCAAAGTTCTGAATATAGGCGGCATTGGTCAGGAAGAGAATGTCGGAACCTTCCGGTATTTCCTGCATTACCTTGATCATGAGGGTTAGCATCATGCGGAATTCCGTGGTGTGTAGGTCGCTGATTACATCACGGCTGATGATGTTGCCATTATGCTCAATCACAACGGCAGCACCACCAGCTCGCTCTTTATGGTCATAATCACATGAGCCACCTATCCAAACGTAATATGTAGATGTATCTTGTGTCATAATTATTTTATCTTCAATGTCCGCAGATATTCCTTCTGCTCGGGCGTGATTCTGTAGCTCTCGATGGCCTTCTGGATGGTCTTGTTGTGCGTACAGGGAGCAAGGCGGCTTTGCTCGATGTAGGGAATTGTTGCGTCCCATTGCTTGGCAAGGGCGGTAGCGAAGAACCAGGCTACCATCATTTTTACGTAATACTCTTCGCTCCTTACTGATGCAGGAATTTCAAGATATTCTGCCTTGAAGTCTTTATCCAGGTAATGAGACATAAGTGTCTCTATTCCAAAACGACAAGTATAAACGTGTGACGATTTACTCCAAGTCTTAATCTTCGCCAACAGTTCCTTCTTGTGTTTGGCAAATACCTTCGGAGACATGATGTCGCACACTGCCCAGTTGTCCACGAAAGGCAGGAAACTGTCTGTAAGACGAATGCATTCTTCGTAGTCCTTCACCTCGGAAATGAGGAGTCCGTGAAGCATGTTCTCATCGTAGTATTCGTGAGGAAGCTGATGCAGGAATCCCTCGCATTCTGCCTTCTTTGTAAACTCTTTTGCAAACTTGCGAAGCACAGGCACACGAATGCCTATGAAACTTTCCATAGGCACTCCCGGTGTCAGTTTAGCTTGGAAAGCAGCATAACGCTTATCCTGCATGGCGAACAGTCTTTCTTGAAGTGAAGTCATAAATCTTATTGTTATTTTATCTTGTTATATTCCTCATCGCTCACAGCCTCCTGCCACTCGTTGGATGTGTTCTCGCCAGGTATTTCAAAGACGAGGTGGGCAAACCAGCTGTCTTTTGCGGCACCATGCCAATGCTTCACGTTGGC